>JACXTT010000132.1_pt1 | contig 111497 bp, 100 predicted proteins | sample 9270951 | NCBI WGS metagenome assembly JACXTT01 (sample SAMN15532306, study PRJNA645909) | rock metagenome | isolation source: weathered quartz diorite | place: Puerto Rico | collected 2017-06-21 | reverse complement strand
ACTACATAAATGTTTTCTTTTGGGCATATTTTCAGAAAACGCTCGTAAGTGTTTTGGATCAGCGTTTTGCCTGTTCCCAGGATATCTATAAATTGTTTGGGATGCGATGAACGGCTTATTGGCCAGAAACGGCTCCCGATGCCGCCTGCCATGATGATCGCATAATTGTTTTTATTCATGTGGTAAAAAGAGTTTTTATTTGGCGTAGCCAGCGCAAAAGTGTACAATAATCTGTTAAATATGTATGAAATAAAACTAAATAATTGGATAGCTAAATTGTCCGCAATTTAAATGCGCTAAATGAACAAATTGTTTTTCATTTAATAATCATATTTGTATAAAATTTAAAAGTAAATCCATCGTTTATTCATTAAATTTTGTTACTTTAAACTTTTAAATACAATTCAAGAGCACGTTAAACAATGATAGAAACTAAGAGGTCGCTATTTGATAATCTCCAGAATTTTTTCGGATTCGACAACTTTAAGGGGGAGCAGGAAGCGATTATAACTAACATACTGGCGGGTAATGATACCTTTGTGATCATGCCTACCGGTGGTGGCAAATCCATGTGTTACCAGTTGCCGGCACTTATGAGCGAAGGCACTGCTATAGTAATTTCACCACTCATAGCCCTGATGAAAAATCAGGTAGATCAGTTAAGGGCTTTTGGAGGTTCAGACAGTATAGCTCACTTTTTAAACTCATCACTTACCAAATCAGATATAGGCCGGGTTAAGGAAGACGTTCTGGCCGGAAAAACCAAACTTTTATACGTTGCTCCCGAATCATTGACCAAACAAGAGAACATCGATTTCTTAAAACTCAATCATGTGTCATTTGTAGCAGTTGACGAGGCGCACTGTATATCTGAATGGGGGCATGATTTCAGACCTGAGTATCGCAAAATACGTCAGGTAATCAGTAATATCGGTGAAAATATTCCAATCATCGCTTTAACAGCTACAGCTACCCCAAAAGTTCAGCAGGATATACAGAAAAACCTGCAGATGAACAATGCCACGGTATATAAATCGTCATTTAACCGATCTAACCTGTTTTATGAAGTTCGTGCCAAACGCAATGTGATCAAAGAAATCGTAAAGTTTGTAAAGCAGAATCAGGGCAAATCGGGTATCATCTATTGCCTTAGCCGTAAAAAGGTGGAAGAAGTTGCAGAAGCGCTTAACCTGAATGGTGTTAGAGCTTTACCATATCATGCCGGCCTGGATCCCAAAGTACGTGCCGATACACAAGACAAATTCCTGATGGAAGATGTAGAAGTAATTGTTGCTACGATTGCCTTTGGTATGGGTATTGACAAACCGGATGTGCGTTATGTGATACACCATGATGTGCCCAAAAGCATGGAAGGTTATTACCAGGAAACCGGCAGAGCTGGTCGCGATGGTGGCGAAGGAGTTTGTGTTGCCTTTTATTCTGAAAAAGATATTGATAAGCTTCAGAAATTCATGAAGGATAAGCCGGTTTCTGAACGGGAAATTGGCACCCAGATATTAAAAGAGGTAATTGATTATTGCGAATCTTCCGTATGCCGTCGTAAACAACTGCTGCATTATTTTGGTGAAAATTTCAATGAGGCAGGCTGCAATAACATGTGCGATAATTGCTGCGGTCATAAAGAACATTTTGATGGCGAGGAGCATTTACACAAGGCCTTAAGCCTGATCAGACATATTGGTGAAAAATTTGACGATCAGCATATCATCAGCATATTGATGGGAGTAGAAAATGCTCAAATCAAAAATTATGAACATGATGCGCTTGATTATTATGGATCGGGCAAGGAGCAGGGTGAAAACCTTTGGAACTCACTGTTAAGACAGGCTTTGCTTAATAATTATCTTTCCAAAGATATTGACCAGTATGGTTTGCTCCGGTTAACCAAAACAGGCAATAGCTTTATCGACAACCCGCACAGCGTTCGCTTTATCCTTAATAAAGTGATGGAAGCAACGGATGATGATGATGACGCAGACGGCCCTAAACAAGGCGGGGGTGCATTGGATACCCAGTTATTGCAAATGCTGAAAGAGCTGCGTAAAAAACTGGCCAAACAAAAGGGTTTACCTCCATTTGTGATATTCCAGGATCCATCGTTAGAGGAGATGTGCACTCATTACCCAATCACTACCGAGGAGTTGAAACAGATTTCGGGAGTAGGCGCGGGCAAGGCTCTAAAGTTTGGTAAACCTTTTACCGATCTGATACAAAAGTACGTGGAGGATAATGATATCGACCGTCCGGTTGATATGGTGATCAAGAGCGCAGCTAATAAATCGGCACTTAAGGTTTTTATTATTCAAAATATTGATCGCCATTTGAACCTGGATGACATAGCAGCCTCCAAAGGGCTTACCTACGAAGAGATACTGAAGGAGGTGGAAACTATAGTTAACTCAGGTACAAAACTTAACCTGAACTACTATATTGACGAAGTAATAGACGAAGATAAGCAGGAAGAAGTATTTGATTACTTCCGCACTGCCGAAGTTGATTCTATTGATGATGCTTTAGCCGAACTAGGAGGCGATGATTATACCCGCGAAGAGGTACAATTAATGCGCATCAAGTTTATATCCGAAATGGGTAACTAAGAATAACCAAAATAAAAAAGCTTTTAGTGTGTTGCTAAAAGCTTTTTTTACTTATCAGATAATAATTTCGTCCTTCATCTTATCTAAATTCCAGATAATCCAGGTTCATATTTCCGTTGGTTACAATATGAATGGTAAGTACATGTGTGCCTTTTAACAAATTTACTGTTACTAACGAATCTGTTCTGTTCCAATGATGCCATTGGCGCCATGCAACTGTATCACGATCATCATGCGTAGATGTTATTTTCAGATCATGAGTTAAAGCTTTGCCATCTATATCTAAAGCGATGGAGCCATCACCATTTGAAGTATACATAACGCCTATTCGATAATTCGCCGATTTGGTAACGTTAACGGTATATTTAATCCATTCGCCGGGCACCGTCCAACCTACATATAGTTGATCCATTTTGGGAGGCACAACATTATAAGGATTATCGTCTATATGGTCGTGTGCCTTGGTATAAGAGATATCAACCCCTTCATGCATCCTAAATTCATTTAAAAATGCGCCATTGGCCGGATTTAGCTTACCACTGCCATTATTAATACTATCAGTATCATGGTAGGCTATTCCTTCGCCACCGTTATTATAGTATTCACATTCTATACGGCCAGGGATTGGCTGAACTTTATGCTGCCAGGCTGTATCTGATTTTTTTACTTCGCGATTAACTGCACAGGAAAAAAGGAAAATAAGTAAAACAATAACAACCAATGCTTTTTTCATTTGGAGATGATCTTAAACTCGGTACGACGATTTTTTGCCCTATCCTCGTCAGTATCATTAGGTGCTATGGGTTGCGTTTTGCCATAGCCTTTGTAAACCAAGCGAGTAGCTGTAATGCCATTAGTAATTAAATATTGATATACAGATTTAGCGCGGTTTTCGGAAAGGGTTTGATTGATCTGATCAGGCCCAACATCATCTGTATGGCCAGATATTTCAATATGTACCGCGGGGTTTACGGTTAAAAATTCAATCAATTTCATCAGCTCCGCCTTTGATTCCGATTCCAGATCGAATTTATTGGTATCGAAAAAAATATTCTTTAGGATCACTTTATTACCCACATCAATAGGGGACAGAGAAACAGAAATATTAAACGGATTCTTTGCTTTATATCCTATCAACGAAAAATTTTCTGAATAAAACATATAACCACTCTTGGAGATATTTAAGCCGTAATTTTTACCGGACGTAATAGTAGCCAGAAAGCTGCCTTCATCATCACTGCTATAATCCTGGTAAACCGGCTGGTTGCTTTGAAGATCTATGATCTCCACGGCTGCCTCCAGTGGATGATTACTCTTTGCATCATGTACATTTCCCTTTACATAAGTTACCACATGTGGTCTTACATTTACGGGCAGCTCAAAGGTATAAATATCATAACCACCATAACCATTGAGGTTATCCGATGCAAAAAAAGCGATATTGCCGTTTGCCGTTAAGGTTAGTCCGTTTTCGTCACCATTGGAGTTGATAGGATAACCCAGATTTTCGGGCTTCTGCCATTTACCATCCTTACCTAGTCGACTTACAAAAAGATCTTTATTGCCCAAGCCAGGCCATCCGTTGGAACTAAAATAAAGCGTACTGTCATCAGCATGAATAAAAGGGGATTGCTCATTATAAGCCGTATTAATATTGGGTCCGAGATTTTCTGCAGGTCCCCAGCCCTTATTGCTCAAGGTTGATTTCCATATGTCATAGCCACCGTAGCCACCGGCGCGGTTACTTACAAAATAAAGCGTGCGCCCATCTGCACTGATGGATGGTTGCGATTCCCATCCAGAGGTATTTACCGGTGGACTCAGGTCAACAGGTTTACCCCAATCGTCACCTTTTTTTTGAGCAATGTAAATATCGCACCTGCCCAAACCATCAGGGCGGTTACAACCTGTAAAAAACAAATATTTGCCATCCTGCGAAATAGACTGCGCCCCTTCGTTATATTGTGCTGTATTGATCTGATCGCTTAGATAAGTGGCCGTTTGCCACTTCCCATTGATGTTGGCACTTTTGTAAAAATCTTCGTTATTGTTAATTTTTCGGGTAAATATCAATAAGGCTTGATCGGCTGTGGCAACCGGCAGATATTCGTCATTAGCGGTATTTATTTCGGGGCCTATGTTCACAGGTTTAAATGCTACCGGATGCTGTATAGCCTGAATACTGAACTTGGCATCAGCAATAAGTTTTTGTGCGTATAGTTTATTGGCTGGTGTGATATCGGGATAAGTTAAATAATTCTCCAGATGCTGTTGAGCCTGAGTGTATTTTGCTTCAGTTATTTCAGCTTCTCCAATTTTAAGATATACAGAGCGGTTAAAATCAGGATTGAGCACAATAACCTTCAAGTATTCCTCAATGGCTTGCTTATATAAATGTCTTAACCGGAACACGTCGGCAAGCTGCGCGTGGGCTTCTACAAATTTCTGATCTTCATTTATAGCCTTTTGAAGATTGGCAATTGCCTCATCATATAAATGGTCATCGAGATTTTGATTGGCGGCCGCAAAATATTTTATAGCTTCCTTTTTAGTGGTAGTATATTGGTTTTGCTGAGCTAAAGCAATAACAGGAAGAAAAATTGATAAAATCAGGATGATTACAATCTTCATCTGTTTTGATACGATAAATGTTATCGTAAGTTACAAATATTAAGGAATATTCAAATATTTATGCGTTTGCAATGATATTTCCCACTGCGGGTTGTTCATCACATAATCAACAATAAGTGGGGTCATTTCTTTTGATTTTGACCATTCGGGCTGTAGGTATAACTTACAATCGGGCGATACCATTTTGGCGTGATACTCGGCCCATTCAAAATCTGATTTATTAAACACAATCACTTTTAGTTCATGAGCGCTTTCGGCCACATGTGGCATAGGTGCCTTGAATTTCTTTGGTGAAAGACAGATCCAGTCCCAATCACCAGAAAGCGGATAAGCTCCTGATGTTTCTATAAAGGTTTTGATACCCTTGTCATGTAAATGACTGGTCAGATAATCCAAATTGTATATCAACGGCTCTCCGCCGGTAACCACAACAGCTTTTGAGGGATGAACAGAGGCATTGGCCACTATCTGATCGGCCGCAGTCAGCGGATGCAATTCGGCATCCCAGCTTTCTTTAACATCGCACCAATGGCAGCCTACATCACAACCGCCCAGCCGTATAAAATAAGCCGCTTTGCCTGTATTGTATCCTTCGCCCTGTATCGTATAAAACTCCTCCATCAAGGGGAGCAGCGTGCCATCGTCTGGAATCTGGTGTGCCATAATTTTTGCGAAGTTACCTATTAAAGCTGAAAGCGTAAAGGAGAATGGTAAGCGTAAGGTAAAACGTTTACGTGATTTGTTCTTTTTAATACGATTAATAATATTTATTATTACTTCAATTTTAATAGTCAGTACTGAATTAATACTGGCTTAACTTAACTGATATGAAAACCTTATAAACCTAAAACCACTAGCCGATGAAAAAAATCTACCTACCCCTAATTTTTCTGGCCATTTTATGTTTGAGCTCATGTGTAGACATTGAAGAACAATACGATTTTAAAGCCGATGGCAGTTGTAACGTTGTGTATGGTTTTGATATGAGCAAGGCAGTATCGGTATTGGTAAACCTGATGTCAGACTCGGTAAAGGAAACACCTCAGTTTAGCTTGGTAAAGGATACCACACTGAATTTTTACAGCGCGATGCCCGATAGCACTCAGCAAAAAATGAGTATCGAAGAAGCCGATATGGCCAAAACCAGTGATCTTTCCATTAACATGAATCTGAAAAAAAGTATCATGAAAGTAAATATCACCCACGTGGCCAAAAACGCTGCCGATTTACAATATTACCTTCAAAATCTTTCAAAAATAGCCCTCAACAGTCGTATCAATGCATTTTCTAGTGCCGATAAAGCCAGCAAAAGTTTTGACGCCCGCCAAATGGTAGCCGGACAGGATTACTACTCGTATGATATTACCCCACACAAATTTTATCGCATCATAGATAAGGTAAAATTCAATGCCTTTTTAAAGAAAACCCAATCAACCTTTATGATGGCTAAAGCCATGCTGATAGATATGCCTTATAAAGTAATCCTGAAGTTTGCCAAGCCTGTTAAAAAATTAAACAACCCCAAGGCTGTACTTTCTGCCGACAGACGCAGTGTAACATTAGTTACCAGTATGGATGAGGTGATCAAAAACCCATCAGTAATGAACCTAAAAATCGACTTTTAAAACCAATCATTACTTTTACAGCTCAACATAGTATATTTCATGAAGTGGTATAAGATACCCGGTATTGAAAACACCTATAAGCCATTTATCACCAAAGTAAGAGCCGGAGGTAAAAGTATTTGCCTGGTTGGTTTTGAAGGACAGATATATGCACTTTCATCTATTTGCCCGCATGCCGGGGCCGATCTGAGCGAGGGTTTGTGTGTAAAAGGCAAAATCGTGTGCCCGTATCACCGGTATACCTACAACCTGGAAACAGGTAAAGGAGGAGAGGGTCAGAACGATTTTGTGACTACTTATCCGGTTGATATCAGGAATGATGATATTTATGTAGGCATAAAGTCTTTTTGGGATAGGTTAAGTGGAAAGTAAAATCCGGTCAAATTTTTCATAAAGTTTTATTGATCTTTAGCTATGCATTACGCCCTCTTGCAATTTCTGATATTATTATTTGCTGCTTTTATGCTCATTATGCTGGCAAAAAAGCTCAATATAGCCTATCCTATATTTTTGGTTTTGGCCGGCCTGGTTATTAGCTATATACCCAGAATCCCCATCATTACTATTGATCCCGACCTGATATTCCTGATATTTTTACCACCGTTGCTATACGAGGCTGCCTGGTATACTTCATGGAACGATTTCTGGAAATGGAAACGGCCAATAAGCTTGCTGGCATTTGGGTTAGTCATTTTCACTTCAACCATCATAGCCTTTTTAGCTACAGCCATTATACCGGGATTTACTCTACCGATGGGGTTTTTATTGGGTGGTATTATATCGCCTCCTGATGCTGTTGCCGCCACTTCGGTTTTAAAAAACATCAAAATACCTAAAAGAATAACCACCATATTGGAAGGTGAGAGCCTGGTTAACGATGCTTCAAGTTTAATTGTATTGCGTTTTGCTTTAGCTGCTGTAATTACAGGGCACTTTTCTCTTCATCAGGCAGTTTCGGAGTTTTTTGTGGTTACGTTTATGGGGATAGTGATCGGTTTAGCTGTAGCTCATGTGATGTATGTTATTCATCGTTTTTTACCAACTACAGCCAATATTGATTCGGCGCTGACGTTGATGTCACCCTATTTTATGTATCTGGCCGCCGAACAGTTTCATTACTCTGGTATTATGGCGGTGGTAAGCGGAGGGTTGTTTCTTTCGTACCGGTCGCACGAAATATTTGCCGATGGGCAAAGCCGTATGCAAACCACCAATGTTTGGTCAACCCTGGTTCTGATTCTTAATGGATTGGTTTTTATACTCATTGGCTTGGAGCTGCCAACAATTATAAAGAGTCTGGATGGCTATTCGCTTGCCGAAGCCTGGCGATATGGTATTATCATCAGCGTGGTGGTTATTTTGATCAGACTCATTTGGATCTACCCCGGAACCTACGTACCGCGCTGGCTGTTTAAAAGTATCCGCACCACAGAACCTAATCCCGGATGGAAAAACTCGTTTATTGTGGGCTGGGCAGGTATGCGCGGTGTAGTTTCGCTGGCAGCGGCACTTTCCCTACCATTGATGACCCATGCAGGGCAAGCATTCCCTCATCGTAACCTCATCATTTTTATCACATTTGTGGTGATACTGGTAACCTTAGTATTTCAGGGATTTACGTTACCAATTCTGGTTAAATTAATGAATATAAAAGACACGGATCCGACGGTGCCTGAGGATCAGCAGGAAATGACTATCAAGATCAGGCTGACAGAAGTGGCGCTAAGAAGACTTGATGAACATTATTTTGATGAAATAGAGAACAACCATCTATTGCAGGTATTTAAAACCGAGCTGCAAAATAATGCTCAACATGCCGCTGCACGCCTGCAATCACTAGAGCATGGAAATACCCACCAAACACAAAGGGATGTTTATCGAAAAGCACTGAAAGACATTTATCAGCAACAGAGAAAAGAATTATATCGGATCCGAAAAGAGAAAAAATTCAGTGATGAAGCTATCCGCAGACAAGCCATGCAGGTTGACCTGGCCGAGATGAAGATATTTAACAAGTAAGGAGAGAATGAATTGATTATGCTGCTCTTAGAATGATGAAAATGCGGCAGCTAAAAAAATCTATATCTGGGATAACAGAAATTACAGAAAATAACTCATCTGTATTTTCTGCAACTTCATTATCTATTAAAAATTCATTATTGCTAATTGTATTTTGGTGCTGAAAATAGTAACCTCTAAACCAATGTAAATTATTGCTTAGTGGCAATGACTCTATTCCACCCTTAACCGTATTAAAAAGCTGCATTGGCCTACTAGAATCAAGAGGAGTTTTACTGTTTGTTTTAGGGAGTAAATTACCAATATAGGCCCTCCAGTGTTTTCCATTAATTGCCCATTCTTCAATGGTGATCTGTTCTGTTATTTCAGGGTGATTTGCACCAAAGGCCGCCAATATCACATGCAAACTGCTCATGCTAAAATTGGTAAAGTTCCTATTGATAGCTTCTTCTACATCAATACCAATATCACCAAAAGATTCTATTATACGCTGGTTATCTTCACTTATAACCATGACATCTAATCTTGAACTTATGTAATCACTAATAGTATTATAAGTAACTCTCGCCTTGAGTTTTATTGGTAAAGGCAAATCGGCATAAATAAACTCATCATCCTGCCTTACAGCTATCCCATGAGCTATTAAAAGCTCAGCCAGTTTTTGATTTGAATTTATCTCCGTCACCGATAAAAATGACTATATGGCTATTGATAAACCTCTTTATTAGCCGAAGCCAGGGTGTTTTTAAGCAAACCTATAATGGTCATTAAACCAACACCACCCGGTACCGGGGTTATCCATGATGATTTTGGAGCTACGTTTTCAAAGTCAACGTCGCCGTATAGTTTGTAACCCGATTTGGTTAGGGCAGACGTTTCGCGGTTCATACCCACATCAACTACTACTACACCATCTTTTACCATATCGACAGTAATAAAATTCTTTTTGCCAATAGCTACAATCAAAATATCGGCCTGCAAGGTAATGCTTTTAATATCGGGGGTGCGACTGTGACATATGGTAACCGTACAGTTACCCGGCGTAGTATTGCGAGCCATTAAAATGCTCATAGGTGAACCTACAATATTACTGCGACCAACAACCACACAATGTTTACCTACCGTATCAATACCATATTCTTTCAACATCAGGGTGATGCCATAAGGAGTTGCTGGTATAAATGAGGGTAAATTACGCTGCATACGGCCCAGGTTTACCGGGTGAAAACCATCCACATCTTTACGATGATCAATGCGTTCGGTTACTTTCTCCGGGTCGATATGTTTGGGTAGGGGAAGCTGCACAATGATACCATCAATATCGGCATCGGCATTCAGTTCTTCTACTTTCTTTAACAGTTCTTCTTCGGTTACATCATCCTCATAACGTACCAGGGTTGATTTAAAACCTACCTTTTCGCAGTTTTTCATTTTGCTGGCCACATAAGTTTCGCTGCCACCATCATGACCAACCAACACCGCCACCAAATGCGGCTGACGGCCAGTTCTTTGTAATATTTTAGCCGCTTCTTCGGCTATTTCAACCTTGAGTTTTTCTGATACGTATTTTCCGTCTAATAATTGCATTATAATATAGATGTGAGATATGAGATATGAGATATGAGATACAGACAATTTTTTGTCTCAAATCTCATATCTAAGGTCTAATATCTAAATTAATCCAGTTTTAAAACCGCCATGAATGCCGATTGAGGTATCTCCACGTTGCCTACCTGGCGCATGCGTTTTTTACCTTGTTTTTGTTTCTCTAACAGTTTACGCTTACGGGAAATATCACCACCATAACATTTAGCGGTAACATCTTTACGTAAAGCCTTCACTGTTTCGCGTGCTATAATCTTGGCACCGATGGATGCCTGTATGATAATTTCAAATTGCTGGCGTGGTAAAAGCTCCTTTAATTTTTCACAGATTCTTTTACCAAAATCATAAGAGTTACCTCTGAATATCAGGGACGATAGGGCATCCACTGGTTCGGCATTTAAGCGTATATCTAAACGAACCAGGTCCGACTGACGGTAACCTATCTGGTGATAATCAAACGACGCGTAGCCTTTTGAAATTGTTTTCAACTTATCATAAAAGTCAAAAACGATTTCGCCCATTGGCATTTCAAATATAAGCTCAACACGATCTGACGTTAAGTACGACTGGTTCGCAATGCTACCCCGTTTCTGAATACAAAGCGACATCACCGGCCCCACAAATTCAGATTTGGTAATGATGGTTGCTTTGATATAAGGCTCTTCCACATGGTCAATCTTGCTTGGATCCGGAAGGTCAGACGGATTGTTCACTACAATCTCATCACCTTTGGTAGTATAGGCAAGGTAAGATACGTTGGGAACGGTGGTGATCACCGTCATATTAAACTCACGTTCCAAACGTTCCTGGATGATTTCCATGTGCAACATGCCCAGGAAACCGCAACGGAAACCAAAACCCAAAGCCGCTGATGATTCCGGTTCAAAAACCAGTGACGCATCATTTAGCTGCAGCTTGGCCATTGATTCGCGCAGTTCTTCATAATCTTCCGTATCAACCGGATAAATACCGGCAAATACCATTGGCTTTACCTCTTCAAAACCTTGTATACCGCTTTCGCACGGACGGTTAATAGTGGTAATGGTATCACCCACCTTTACCTCACGAGACTCTTTTATACCGGATATAATATAACCAACATCGCCGGTTTTAATTACATCTTTCGGTTGTTGCTTGAGTTTTAGGGTACCAACCTCTTCTGCTATGTACTGTTTTTCTGTAGCAAAGAACTTTACTTTATCGCCTTTACGGATCTCGCCGTTAACTACCTTAAAGTAAGCAACAATACCACGGAAGGAGTTATACACCGAATCAAATATCAATGCTTGCAGAGGTGCTTCAGGATCGCCAACCGGGGCCGGAACACGCTCAACAATAGCGCGTAATATATCATGAACACCCATACCGGTTTTACCTGATGCGGCTAGTATTTCTTCGCGTTTGCAACCTATCAAGTCAACAATCTGATCTTTCACTTCCTCTGGCATCGCACCCGGAAGATCCATTTTATTCAGAATCGGGATAATTTCCAGGTCGTTTTCTAATGCCAGGTAAAGGTTTGAGATAGTTTGTGCCTGTATACCCTGAGCCGCGTCGACTATAAGCAAAGCGCCTTCGCATGCTGCTATCGAACGGGAAACCTCATAAGAGAAATCCACGTGTCCAGGGGTGTCTATCAGGTTCAAAATATATTTCTGACCATCAAGCACATAATCCATTTGTATGGCATGGCTTTTTATGGTGATACCCCGTTCGCGTTCCAGATCCATATCGTCAAGCAATTGCGCCTGCGATTCGCGTTGGGTAATGGTGTTGGTATATTCTAATAACCTATCGGCAAGTGTACTTTTACCGTGGTCAATATGTGCTATGATACAAAAATTACGAATGTGCTCCATTGAACCGCAAAAATAGCTTTTTAGGATGAGATTTTGTTATACTGTTTTAATTAGCTGCTTCTACAAACACCGGGGTCTCCGAAACTTTTATGGTTACCTTACCCAATGTTGTGGAAACCTGAGTTTTGACAACAGCATTTGCACCTGCTTTTAAGGTATAAATATTAGCTTTCAAGGCCAGCAAACCCAAGTTAAGGGTATAATCAGCAGTACGTCCTTTTTGATCAGGGATCATTAAAACGTACATCACTTTGCCGTCAGAAACATATTTATCAACCACAGGATCAGCATTTATAGTACTTTGATAGGCATAATTCCCCATCAGCGCATTGGTTTGCAGGATATAATCTGCGGCAGCTCTTGGCTTAGCGTCTGTGGCGAGACCAGAGGTAGCATACTGAACATCAACATCAGGGGTATCATCCAGCAACTGGTAATAGAATGTTTTTTTGATGCCATGCCTGATATATAAAAGAGACGTTCTCAATATCCAATCTGCCTGAGTCAAAAGAACTGATTTGTCACCAATGGCGATAGCTTTCTGATAACTACCCTGGTTAATATCGTAACCTGTTTCTGTTACCCAAACCTCAGGCTTTTGAGGAAGCGTATTAGCATATTTCACAAACGAGTCGGCAATTTGGCCAGCCATCGAGAGTTCTGGCGCCACTCCGGTAGTTGCCCTGGAATGGGTAAGGATATTACCATCATTATTATAAAAGTGAAAGTTGATCACATCAAAGCACAGATTGACGCTGCCATCAGCTTTGTAGCCTCTGTTTTTCCGACACCACTCTACCATTCTTTTAACCCAGTTTACATCGCAGGTGGCCAAACCACCCATCACTACCTGCATATTGGGATCCGCGGTTTTTACACCGGCATTATTACCCAATTTACCTTTGTCACCATCATAAAATGCCGACATATTTGCCGCGTATTCTTCCGGAGTTTGCTGCGTGGCTGCACTTTTCCACCATTTATCGCGCTCGTTATCGCATTCAATATATTTTATGAGCCCCATGCCGATCTTAACCTCATTTGGCGGATCGTTAGTCCATCGCGGACGGCTGTCAACTTTTACCAATGCTTTGTCTATATTACTGTTATAACCATATCTCGCGGCAAATTGAAAAGCAGTACGCGCCTGATCGGCATAGGTTGCCGGGTCACTTTTATCAAGACCATAAGGTGCCGGTACATTTTCATTATCCTGTAAATTAGCAGGGTAGGTGCTTTCCAGCCAGGTTGGGCAGTTTTTCAGATCAGCCAAAACCAAAATACCATCTTGTTTGCAACGGGTATATATAAGGTCATAATCCCAGCTGCCGTTATTGGTGGGATTATAGGTGTAATTGCCCTTAGTATTTTCCAGTTTATTCCAGTTCATGTAATGTCTTACTGAACTAAAAGACTTGATAACAGCCATATTAGCCTCATAAATATGGCTTTTCAGATTAGGATTAGCGGGATCCTGCAAAAAGTTCCATTCGTAGGCATTAATACCAAACATATTTTTTAAGGCTACACTATGCGGAATAAGCGAGCCATCGGTTGTTGTATCTTTTGAAATAATAGTACCATCAGGAGTTTTGGAGCCGTCATTTGTGGGTTTAAGTTTTTCTGTCCGGCAGTTATTAAAAAATAATAAGGTGAGGGATAAAACGACAGTAAATTTACAGGACACAAGCATTTTAGCTGTTTTTGACAATAGTACGTTCATATGGGGCTAATGCAAAGATAATCAGTTTCTGATCAAATTCGCTATTTAGCTTTTTTACCAGGAGACTATGACTATTGACTATCTCACCATATCGGAAAAAACTTTTTAAACCTTAAATTTTAACACTTTTCGATTCAAAAACGGGGTAAAAACTGCCCAAAACTTGTTCAAAACCCCTCATTTTAACACTTTTTAACAAATTACAGCCCCGTTTTGATACGTTTTAAAAACTTTAAAAAGTATTAATTTATTGATTTTCAAATAACTAGTTTCCAAACAATTGATTTTCCGGTATCATTTCTCCTTAAAGAAACAGCCCGGTTTCCCATTTTGATCAGGGAAACCGGGCTGTGGCATATACAAAAATACGGAAATTTTGAAACAGATCCTAAGCTTTAACGAAGCTTTACGTAGGTTTCGATGATTTCGTGATCAATTTTTAAACTATCAATTTTTTCGATGCCTTTTTGTACCAGGGTATCGTGTTTAAATTCAACAGTAAATTTAAAATCGCGATTTTCCCATTCACGGGCATTGCAGTAGGTCAGGTGCTCTGCGTAGTTGTTACCTTGTAAAGTATAGGTACCGCTGCCTGCACTAAAAACGGGTTTATCAACTTTTCCTTGTTTTAAGTCGTGAGTAAAGAAGGCAAAATCACTTCCATTAAATATCTTAACCATTTCCTGATCTTTAGGGGGAGTGGTTACCGTGGTATCTCCTTTGGTAATGCTCTTGCTTGATACTAAATGCCACGTACCAATAAGTGGTTGCAATACAGATTTTTCTGTTTCGGCAGGTTTCTGGGTACAGCCGGCAATGGCAAAAATGCAAAACGATAATAAAAATGTGGTTCTCATAACGTGATTGGGTTTATTACAATTGTAGATAATTTAACCCAATAAAAAAAGTGATTAAACCATAAGTTCAATCACTTTTTAAAATTATTTCATAAGTTTATTACTCGCCTCTTTTTAAACCGAATTTTTCGATCTTACTGTAAAGGTGGCTGCGTTGTATATCAATATCATCAGCTGTTTTCGATACGTTCCAGTTGTTTTTCTCCAGCTTGAATTTGATGTATTCACGCTCGGCAAAATCCTTGTATTCCTGGAAATTATTAAACTGATCAAAATCGGTTTGTGCCACACCATTACCATCGCCACCCGAAACCGCCGGAGCCGAAGGGTTGGCAAATGCCTTTACATCATTATCGGTAATGGTTTTATCGCTCAGGATAATCAGGCGTTCCACCATGTTGCGGAGTTCGCGGATGTTACCTGTCCATGGTAAAGCTTTCAGGGCATCCAGGGCTGCATCAGATATTTTTTTAATCGGCATACCGTACTCATTACAGATCTCATCCAGGAAGCTCTGTGTAAGCAGGGTGATATCATCTTTACGTTCAATCAATGGTGGTACGTGTATCAGTATCACACTCAGACGGTGGTAAAGGTCCATCCTGAAATTACCTGCTTCAATTTCTTTAAGCAGATCTTTATTCGTAGCCGCAACTACGCGTACATCAACATCTATCTCTTTTTCACCTCCTACACGGGTGATCTTATTTTCCTGTAAAGCCCGTAAAACTTTGGCCTGTGCCGATTGACTCATATCGCCAATCTCATCCAGGAAAAGTGTGCCACCGCTGGCAGATTCAAACTTGCCAATACGTTGCTTGATGGCCGAGGTAAAGGAACCTTTTTCGTGACCGAAAAGCTCACTCTCAATTAATTCTGATGGAATGGCCGCACAGTTAACTTCAATAATAGGGGCGGATGAACGGTTTGACTTTTCATGTAGCCAGCGGGCTACTAATTCTTTACCGCTACCATTTGCGCCCGTAATCAAAACGCGGGCATCGGTAGGAGCAACCCTGTCAATAGTTTCTTTTATTTTAACAATGGCCTGCGAATTACCCAAAATTTCGCGAACCTTTGAAACTTTACGCTTTAAAACCTTGGCCTCAACAACCAGGCTTCCGCGGTCAAGAGCATTACGTACGGTGATCAGTAAGCGGTTAAGATCAGGGGGTTTCGATATAAAATCGAACGCTCCCTTTTTGCTGGCCTCTATAGCCGTTTCAACCGTGCCATGACCAGATATCATGATAAAAGGCAGATCGGGTTTTATGGCCAGACCTTCGGTAAGCACTTCCATGCCATCCATGCGGTTCATCTTTATATCGCACAGTACCAGGTCGTAATCATTTTTTTCTATCAGCTGCAATCCATCGACACCATTGTCAACGTCCTCAACCTCATAGTCTTCATATTCTAATATTTCGCGCAGTGTATTGCGGATCGCCCGCTCATCATCAATGATTAAAATTTTAGCCATATTTTTTATTAAATGTAATTCAGGTAGTTTTTATGCCGAAGTCTTTAGTCGTAAGCTTTAAGTCATCAATTGAAGATTATTTTAGAATAAACTTCAGACTTAGAGCTCTGAATTTAAGGCTTCGTTTAGCTTGCTAATATATAAGATTTTGTATAGAAAAATAAACACTTGAGCTTGTAACAAAAATAACCCCTTCCTGTTTGCAGGAAAGGGTTATATAATTCAGCAGCAAATCTGTAAGCCGGGTTCTGTATTGCTTAAAAAGCAATTTCTATCATTAATCTGGCCCTGCCATTGCTGACAGGTTTAAACAACCTACCCATCCCGGAGTAGTACCCGAAGGCATTGCGGGAGCGAGCAGCTCCACTTCCGGGACCTATTTGGTTTTTCAACTCCTGAGGTTTACCATCATTTCCGGTCGCCCGGAAACGTCGTGAGCTCTTACCTCACGGTTTCACCCTTACCCCGATAAATCGTGGCGGTTTGTTTTCTGTTGCACTTGCTGTCGCCGGCTGCCGGCGCCTTCCCGTTAGGAAGCAGGATGCTCTGTGTTGCCCGGACTTTCCTCCGCTATGCAAGATAGCAGCGATAGAACGTTTTGCAGTGGCAAAGGTAAGGATTTTTTAGGGAAGATGATCAGACTCTCTCTTGCCTCGCAATGACGCGTGGATATTTTAAAATTGAAATAACTAAGTCCTTTGTAATCATTAATTAAACCTAGTAAACAATAGTTAAATTTTATTTTTTTATTATTTTTGATCGCCGCCCAAACCTTTTATACCTATGAAAAAGAATACCTATCGACTTTTGCCTGTTTTATTTTGCCTTAGTTTAGCCTCTTGTGCTACTTATCAGCGAACAGATCTGTTTTTTGGAAGAGATATCCCCGATGGCGGGCAGGTTAGCGAACAACAATGGAAAAATTTTAGCGACAGTGTGATCAGTCATTTTTTTCCCGAAGGCTACACCGAATGGAATGCCGATGGGCGATGGAAGGATACCAAAACCAAAGTAACCATAACCGAACCAACCAAGGTGGCTACCTTTTTTGGAAAACCAAGTAAGCAACGGAATGCCGCACTGGATAGCATTGCCCAATTGTATATCCGCCGGTTCAGGCAGCAAAGCGTATTACGCTCTGATAGCAAAACTGATGTTCAATTTGTTAGTAAAACACCTTAGAGTGTCACCCTGAGCCCCGTCGAAGGGTAGAGCGCAGAGGCCTGCCCACCATACTTCGACGGAGCTCAGCATGACACCCTTTATAGTCAGAGTCTACCTGCAATTTTTCAAATTTGCCTCAACCTGTTGCAGGTTTACTAAACCCTGCTTGTTGCCAAAAGAATTGGTAACATAAGTTAATACTTTGGCTACTTCAATGGGCGAAAGATCGGCAGCGGCAGGCATTTCACCTTCAAACTCGCGACCCGCTATAGCTATTTTTCCTTTGAGCCCGTTCTTAATATAACAGGCCAGCGACGCCCTGCTCTGTTTCATAAAAACAGAGTCGGTAAGGGGAGGGATCAGCGCCTGCAGGCCTTCGCCTTTTTCGCCATGACAATTTTGGCAATGGGCTAAGTATAACACACTCCCACCAGAATAATAGCGGTTAAATTCAACCTGTTCATCGCTCTGGCAAGAAGCTACCAGGGCAACGATGATTAGTAAGCCGATACCTGTTATAAACGCTAATTTCATTTAGCTGCAACCTGATCGGGTTCGGTTTTTAGTGTTTTAATATCGGCAATTAGCTTGGTTACCTGTGCCGGGTCGGTACCATCATAAGTGCCGCGTAGCCTTTTTTGTTTATCAACCAAAATAAAGTAACCATCGTGTATATATTCTCCCTGCGGATTTTTTTCCTGCACCGACACCAGGTAGTTTTTAGCTATTTGGTAGGTTTCTTCTTTGGTACCATGTAAAAGCCACCAAGTGTTGCCGCTGATACCCATTTTGTCGGCGTATTTTTTTAATACGGGTACAGTATCATATTTAGGGTCGATGGTGTGGGATATGATCCTGAAATTATCATCGGCTTTAAATTCCTTATACACGTTAAGCATATTGCGGTGCATTACCGGGCAAATGGACGGGCAGGTAGTGAAAAAGAAATCGGCCACATATATTTTGCCATCCAGGCTTTTATTGGTTATGGTATCGGCATACTGGTTCACAAATTTAAATGCCGGTATAGTAGAATATACGGTATCGGTAACCTGTTTGCCATCAACTGTCTTGGTAACCGGCTCCCTATTGCCCAAAATTGGGAGCGTAGTAGTGGCAGTATTACCTGGTTTGCAGGCGCTGTAAAATGCTATAATGATAAATGCACAGATGAGGTTTTTCATTTTTTAGGGATTGTATTGAGGTATTTATTAGAAATAGTAACCGCTTTATTTATCTGCGAATCAATAACCACTATCTTTTTTTTCTGATCGGTTAAATAATCAATGATTTCCTGATGCGATTTACCTTTATTCTCGGCGTCAAATTTATGCATCCAATCGCTCATTGCGTTATCGGCATCATCAACAATTTTCAGATACAGTTTGGCTGAATCGAGGTTAAGAGTAGCAGGCGCTTTTTTGATAATACTGTCCAGGATCATTTTATTTTTCATTAATTGCTCGTCGCTGCCCATTACCTTATCATGAATAGCAATAACACTGTCTAAAAGTAATTTTTCCTGTTTTTTATTATCTCCACAGCTGCATAAAGCAACAGCTGTTAAAATCACTAAACTAATTTTTTTCATTAGAGTATTTTGTTTTTTTAAGGTAATGAAGCTGTCATGGGCCCTTAGCTCATGATGGTTTCATAGGTCTTTTTCTTGATAGAAGTATGTATTGGCAAATATGGCAAATAAACAGGTTAAATGTCGCTTCTCAGCAATCTTAAATAATAGCTATAGTCAGTAATAGGTAAACTTTCTGCACCGACTAATCTCAGCTGCTGACCAATCTGTGCCCTGGTGTGCGTGCCGTGGTTAATTACATGGGTTAATATATCGGCCGGGGAGTCCTGAAAATAGTCGCCTCTAAAATTCTGGTACTTGATCAATTTATCAAAATCGGCGTCGGTTAAGTCATTTAAATAGCTTATCCATCGATCGTGGCACTCCGGAACAAGCTGCGTGCACTCTTCAATAGTATAATCAAACCAGGGACTGGTAAATTTATTGGGCAAGCCATGGCAGCGGTCATACCATACCTGCTCAGCTGTCAGTAAGTGCGCAAACAGCTGTAATGGCTTAGGAGGTACATGAGCATCTACTATAGTTTTCAGTATCAAATCATTGGCAAAACGGTTATAATTAAACAGTTTAATAAAGTGAGTTTTCATGAGATGAAAGATAACGGTAAACAAGTATCCGGCTTAAATTGCAAAACTCAAAATCAGAATTTTATCTGTTTTTATCCTGTTTATTTCAAAGCGTAAATCATTTAAAACTTATCCCCTAAAATAAGTACTTGTTTCACAATAATTTACTAACTTTAAGTAAAACATACGTATTGATTAATACCGTACAATAGCGGGGTTTAATAATATGATAATATAACTGTTACAATAAGGTTATACCAGCATGTTACCTTTAACTATATATTTAAAAACATAGTTATGAAATTCATCACCATTTTTTCAAGGTTGATCAGCAGTGTTCGCGAATGGATGATCCTGAAAAGTATGAGATCATCTTTCATACATTAAGTTGTCCGTTAAATTTTTCTTTCATAAATATAATCGCAATTTTGGGCTTTGCGTAGCTCAATTTAATGGAACTAACTGATCTCGATACTCCACTCCAACAACAACTCTTTGGCCCCGATTTTGCCTGGGGCGTTTCAACCGCTGCATTTCAGATAGAGGGTTCACATGATGCCGATGGCAAAGGCGAATCTGTATGGGATGCTTTTACTACTAAAAAAGGTAAAATACTCAATGCCGATCATGCCCGTACAGCCTGCGACTTTTATAACCGGTATGAAGAGGATATAGACCTCATCAAACAGCTTCATATCCCTAATTTCCGGTTTTCCATATCCTGGTCGCGTCTTTTACCAAATGGTACAGGCGAAGTAAACCAGGCGGGTATTGATTATTACAACCGGGTTATCAATTATTGCCTCGAAAAGGGGGTAGAGCCTTGGGTTACCGTTTATCATTGGGATTTGCCGCAGATACTGGAGCAAAAAGGAGGCTGGACAAACCGCGAAGTTATCGGCTGGTTCAGTGAATTTACGACCCTGTGCGCCCAAAGCTTTGGCGACCGTGTAAAACATTGGATGGTGATGAATGAACCTGTTGTTTTTACAGGAGCCGGGTACTTTTTTGGCATCCACGCTCCAGGCAGAAGCGGCATCCGGAATTTTATCCCGGCCATACATCATGTAGTTCTCAGTATAACTACCGGTGCTAAAATATTGAGGGAATTAGTACCCGGAGCACAAATAGGTACTACATTTTCCTGTTCGCAAATTGAACCCGCTACCGATAAACCACGCGATGTTGCTGCCGCAGTAAGAGCTGATGCCCTGATAAACCGGTTATTTATTGAACCTATTTTAGGCATGGGCTACCCTGTAAAAGAGTTACCGATACTGAAGACCATCCAGAAATATGTACTGCCGGGCGATGAAGATAACATGCATTTTGATTTTGACTTCATAGGCATTCAGAATTATACTCGCGAAATTGTAAAATACTCTTTTTTTACGCCTTACATTAACGCCAAAATGGTAAAGGCCGAGGATAGAAAAGTTGAGGAGCTTACGGCTATGCGCTGGGAAGTTCATCCACCGTCTATCTATCATATGATCAAAAAGTTTGATGCTTACCCGCAGATAAAAAGCATTATCGTTACCGAAAATGGCGCCGCTTTTCCGGATGTGGTGAATGAAGGTAAGGTTGATGACCCTCAGCGTCTGCGCTATCTTCAGAATTATATACGCCAGGTTTTAAAGGCCAAAAATGAAGGCTGCAAAGTAAATGGTTACTTTATATGGACGTTGACTGATAATTTTGAATGGGCTGAAGGCTATCATCCCCGCTTCGGAATCATCCACGTAGATCATGACAGCCAACAACGTATTGTTAAGGAATCGGGAAAATGGTATGGGGAGTTTTTATCGGTAGAATAGTAGAATATATCTGAACTCGAATTTTAAGAATTTAAGAATTAGTGGAATTTTAGATCAATTCTGGCAATTCTTAAATTCTTAAAATTCGAGTTCTAATAATATTTATTTAAATGCATCCTCACCGGTAATATCCATACCGGTTATCAGCAGGTGAATGTCATGCGTACCTTCATAGGTAATCACCGACTCGAGGTTCATCATGTGTCTCATAATAGAATACTCGCCGGTAATACCCATGCCACCCAACATCTGGCGGGCTTCACGAGCAATGTTAATAGCAGTTTCTACGCTGTTACGTTTGGCCATAGATATTTGAGCAGGCGTAGCCCGGCCTTCATTTTTGAGTACTCCTAAACGCCAAACCAGTAACTGTGCTTTGGTGATCTCGGTAATCATTTCGGCCAGTTTCTTTTGCTGTAGTTGGAAACCAGCGATAGGCCGGCCAAACTGAACACGCTCTTTAGAGTAGCGCAGGGCCGTATCATAGCAATCCATAGCTGCGCCAAGGGCTCCCCAGGCAATACCATAACGGGCCTGGTTAAGACAACCCAATGGGCCTTTTAAGCCTGCTACGTTAGGTAACAGGTTTTCTTTAGGTATTTTCACATGATCAAAAACCAGTTCGCCGGTAGCGGATGCCCGTAATGACCATTTATTATGGGTAGTAGGGGTAGTGAACCCTTCCATGCCACGCTCCACGATAACCCCGCGAATCTTGCCACTCTCGTCTTTAGCCCACACAACGGCTATATCGGCAAAGGGTGCATTGGAAATCCACATTTTGGCGCCATTTAAAATATAATGATCGCCTGCATCTTTGATATTGGTAGTCATACCACCAGGGTTTGAACCATGATCAGGCTCAGTAAGGCCAAAGCAGCCGATCATTTCACCTGATGCAAGTTTAGGCAGGTATTTCTTGCGCTGTTCCTCAGAGCCATAGGCATAAATAGGGTACATCACCAAGGAACCCTGAACAGATGAAGTAGAACGGATGCCCGAATCGCCCCGTTCAATTTCTTGCATGATGATGCCATAAGCCATATAATCCAAACCGGCGCCACCGTATTCAACAGGTATGGTTGGGCCAAAGGCGCCTATTTCAGCAAGACCTTTTACCAGTTGACTGGGGAACTCTGCCTTTTGAGCATAATCCTCAATAATGGGGCTTAATTCTTTTTTCACCCAGTCGCGCACGGATGAACGGATGAGCTTATGTTCTTCGGTTAGCAATTCATCTAATTGATAATAATCAGGCGATTCGTACAGATCTGTTTTAGCCATAATGTTATAGTTGGTGGGCAAATATAGATGATTTAGGGTGGAGTTGATAAAGCCCAAATCGTTGTTTTTGAATACCAGAAGCCACTTTATTCCAAAAACTAGGTTTAGATTGTTTAAACCTAGTTTTTACAAATTATATTTTTTTAAGAAAAATCATTAACTGGTCATTCCTGATAAATTTTAATGATCATGGAGCATAAACAGGCTTGCTGAATCAAAAAATCAATTACTTTTGGAGCATGATAAACATAGCCTTGCAGGGTGCAGAATTTTTTGCCTATCACGGATTTTATCCGGAAGAACAAAAAATAGGATGCCGTTTTTTGGTAGATATTGCCGTAGGTTTTGAACCGGTAACCGATCTGAAAGATGGTTTGCATAATACGGTTGATTATGAAAAAGTATATGCCATAACCTGCGAGGAAATGAAGATTCCCAGCAAACTGATAGAAACGGTAGGACAGGCGATTACAAACCAGATCCTGCTTAAATATCCCTTTGTGAAAACCATTGAAGTTACCATCAAAAAGTTGAATCCCCCGCTGACAGGAAGAGTCGCACAGTCAAGCGTTACTATTAATTACCCACCAACAACATGAATTATAATATCATAACACCACCTGTAATTGAAGCCATTACAACTATAGTTGGTGCCGACGCGGTTATTGTACAGCATGACGACCTCGAAAAATATAGCCACGATGAAACCGAGGACCTGGTTTACTACCCCGAAGTAGTTGCCAAGCCCAAAACACCGGAAGAGGTTGCTGCCCTATTAAAACTATGTAATAAGCACCGTATCCCGGTTACCCCGCGAGGGGCGGGCACAGGTTTAAGTGGTGGTGCATTGCCTGTTAAAGGTGGTTTGCTCATAGCCATGGAGCGCTTTAATAAAGTACTGGAGATTGACGAGCAAAACCTGCAGGCTACGGTAGAGCCAGGTGTAATTACCGAGGAATTCATGAACGAGGTAGCGGCCAAAGGCTTGCTTTACCCGGTTGATCCGGCTAGCAAGGGGAGTTGTTTTATTGGGGGTAATGTGTCGCATGGATCAGGTGGGCCACGGGTGGTAAAGTATGGCACTATACGCGAGTATGTATTGAATTTACAGGTTGTTCTTGCTTCTGGTGAGATCATCTGGACAGGCGCCAATACCCTTAAATATGCTTCGGGTTATAATTTAACCCAGCTCATGATAGGTTCTGAAGGTACTTTGGGTATTGTTACCAAAATTGTGGTTAAGCTAATACCGTTACCTACAGTTGATGCGCTGATGCTGGCCTCGTTTCCGAGTAACGAATTGGCTTGTGCTGCTGTATCGGCTATATTCAGGGCGGGTATCGTACCCTCGGCATTAGAGTTCATGGAACGCAGGGGAGTGGAGTGGGTAATAGAATATGACAATATCGCTTTTGATCTGAAAGATGGGGTAGAAGCTTTTTTACTGATAGAAGTTGACGGCAATAATCAGGATGTGATATTTGCCGATTGCGAAAAGATCAACGCAGTTTTAGAAAACTATGATTGCAGCGACGTGCTCTTTGCCGATTCATCGGCACAAAAGGAGGAACTTTGGCGTTTACGGCGTACTGTGGCAGTATCTATAAAGTCGAACTCCATTTATAAAGAAGAAGATACGGTAGTACCTCGTGCGGCGTTGCCTCAATTGATCAAAGGCATCAAGGAAGTAGGTACTAAATATGGTTTTGAATCAGTATGTTATGGCCACGCAGGTGATGGCAACCTTCACGTCAATATTGTTAAAACCAAGATGAGCGATAGCGACTGGAATAATAAACTCAAATTTGGTATCCGTGAAATTTTTGAGCTAACCGTATCATTGGGTGGTACGCTTTCCGGCGAACACGGTATTGGCCTGGTTCAAAGAGAATTTATGCCCATAAAATATTCCGACGTGCATTTTTCCCTATGGAAAGGTATCAAAAAAGCATTTGACCCTAATGGAATATTAAATCCGGGAAAAATCTTTTAATGTGTAAATAAAAAACACGTCATTACGAGGTACGAAGCAATCACTCTGTATAGTAGTGAGATTGCTTCGTTATATAATATTGGAGTTTAATTAAACTAATCCATTCTCCCATTATAATACTACAACATTAGCTCTCATTCCACGTATTATTAATTAAAATATCCGTTCTTGATATTTTATAATTATCTCACTAATAACCACTTACATGAATAATAAAAATATTTTAAATTGATGTAGTAATGTTGTGTTACATATTTTGCAATTATTTTATTATCTCTCCAATTTAGGTATAGCGAAGTATAGTTTGTTAAGCCTGGATAATGATCACCATACAATCATTTAATTATCAATACAAAACAAACTTAATACTGATTAAACAGCAACACCCGATAGCATTTGAATAAATATTATGGAGGCGTAGTGATAGGGTATTTATAAATTTAAATAAGCTCATTTATTATAATACAATATATCTATCACTAAAACCTAAATTAAACCTCTATGAAAAATTTATTTAACGCAAAAAGAAACCTTATTGCTATCACAAAACTCTCTTTCCTTAGTTTTTGCCTGTTCAGCTTTTATTCCTGCAAAACAAAAAATGACGAGGTGCCCTCACCGGAATCCTCGTTAAAATCATCGGCTGTTGCTAAAACCAATGCCGTAGCCAGCCCGAATACAGGTGTGCTTATGGGCACTATTGATGTGAACGGCGATGGTGTTCCGGATAACATTTATAATAATGGATCGTCCATAACGGTAGTGCGGTCAACTGGCGTTACGCATCAATACCCTATAAGTAATGGCTCCTGGGCATTATTATATGGCGACGCCAGTAGCATAGTAGATCTGGATGGGGTGGCTGGTGCAGAAATCCCTGTAAATATAGGTGGCAGTTTGTTAATTATTAACGACAGATTAGGTAGCACTACTAATTATGCTATAGGATCTGGAAGTTGGGCTGCGGCTCCAGGCGCCATTACCGATCTGGATGGGGTGGCGGGTGCCGAAATACCCATTGTTAGCGGTAGCCAACTGATCATTATAACAGCAAGAACCGGTTCAAAAACAGCTTATCCTATTGGTTCAGGAAATTGGGCGGTAGTACAAGGCGCTACTGTTGATATGGATGGCATAGCCGGGGCCGAAATACCCGTCATTAGTGGTAGTCAGCTAATTATTGTAACGGCAAGAACAGGTTCAAAAACAGCATATAATATCAGCTCTGGAAACTGGGCGGTGGTACCAGCCGCTACTGCCGATCTTGATGGAGTAGCCGGGGCGGAATTAACGATGATAAGCGGATCGCAGCTGATCATATTTACAGCTAAAACAGCTTCAATCAATTCTTATACCATCAGTTCGGGAAACTGGGCGGTAATTACAACAGGTTCGGCCGGCATAAGCGATATGGACGGTGTAGCCGGTGCAGAAATAGCTATTGCCAACGGCCCGAACCTAACTATTGTTAATCAGCGAACACGTTCGCAGCACAATTATCCAATTTCATCTGGTAACTGGGCAGTACTCTCCAATGGTATACAAGATTTCAATGGTAGCCCGGGTAATGATATTGCTATCAGTCAGCCAGGCAGCAGCAATACCAATCTTATTGTAGTACACCCAAAAACGCAATCCATGTCTACTTATAGCGGCTCAACATTAGGTAACTGGAGCCTGGTTAATTACACCAATAATAGTCCAAGCGGCATCAACATCAACGTACACTCAACCACCTTTAATAAGAACTTTACTATAGTTGACGCTACGGGCTCTATACATTAATAACAAAAATCATCAGTCATCGCAATTTTATGTGGTGACTGATGATTTCTAATTGGTATTCAATATCAACCTTGGTTCATCGTATTCGATCATATTGCGGCGCTCATTGGCTGGTATAGCTACTGATTTATTAGCGCTGTAATCATAACTGATGCAAATGGTTTTACCCGTAGTTACAATTTCTTCGCCCTGTTCGGTTATCTTAACCAATACATGCATTACATCAAAACTACTATTACCAATGCGTACGGTACGCACATAACAGGCTATCTGATCATTAATGGTAATTGGTTTCAGATAGTTGATCTCAGACCGGCCCAGAATAATACCAGCATGGTTCCAATCCCAGTTAATGATCTCTTTCCAGTAATTGCTCCTGGCTATTTCAAAATAGGTTAAATACACCGCATTGTTTACGTGCCCGAAGGCATCTATATCTGAAAAACGGATAGGGATTGCCGTTTTGTATTTATAATCTGTAAGTTTCTCGCTCATTTAGGTCATTTTGTCTGTACAAAATCAATACATAATGACAAATTGTCTCTTATTTATTGATTTTATCACTTGGTACAACACTTGATTAATAGCTTACGAAGTTAACAAAAACAAAAACTTAAAGGAGATATTAAAAATGACACTTGTAAAATTCAACAACGGATTAAAAAATAACGCGGTAAACCCATTCTTTAATGATGTATTAGATTCTTTATTGAACGACTCATACATCGGTAATAAATTAGTAGCCCGTGTGCCTGCGGTAAATATTGCCGAAACTGAAAATGAATTTCAGATTGAATTGGCTGCACCTGGTTTAAAGAAAGAAGACTTTAAGATTAACCTGGATAAGAATGTATTAACCATCTCTGCCGAAAAGAAAACTGAGAGTGTAGAAGAAGGTAAAAAATTCAGCAAACGCGAATATAGCTACAACTCTTTCAACAGATCATTCACTTTACCAGAAAGCGCTGATCATTCAAAAATTGAAGCTGATTATACCGATGGCGTGTTAAAGCTTACCATAACCAAAAAAGAAGAAGCTAAATTTCAATCCAGAGAAATAGCTATCAAATAATTAAAGATTGTTTTCATAGAGTAGTTAGTTTGGTTTTTTAGAGAGGTCGCTCCATATGGGGGCGGCCTTTTTTGTTATTAAACTATAAAGCACTCATTCTATACTACAACCAAAAGCGCTGCAATATATTCTTATCAAAAATCAATTTGCTAAAATTATTAGTATTTTTGATTTCATATGGATGCAGAACGAATAACAGAAAAGTTAAATATACTGGCAGATGCTGCTAAATATGATGTGTCGTGCGCATCAAGCGGCAGTAAACGCAAAAATGAGAACAAGGGACTTGGGAACGCTAGTAATGGAATTTGCCATAGTTATACAGAAGACGGTCGTTGCGTATCGTTATTAAAAATACTGCTTACTAATCATTGCATTTTTGATTGCGCCTACTGTGTATCGCGTAAGAATAATGATATCAAACGGGCGGCTTTTACCGTACAGGAAGTGGTTGACCTGACCATCAATTTTTACCGTCGTAATTATATTGAAGGCTTGTTTTTGAGCTCAGGTATTTTTAAAAATGCCGATTATACCATGGAGCGTTTGGTTAGGGTAGCCAAAAAACTACGCAATGAGCATAATTTTAACGGCTATATACACCTTAAATCAATTCCTGGCGCCAGTGATGAATTGATGCGGGAGGCTGGCCTTTACGCAGATAGATTAAGCGTGAACCTGGAAATGCCAACAGAGGCCGGACTAAAGCTATTAGCACCTGACAAAAACCGACAGGATATGATCAACCCCATGAGCTTTCTGAAAAAGGAGATTATTCAGCGAACCGAAGAAAAGAAGCTATTTAAAAATGCGCCTATGTTTGCGCCGGCAGGCCAAAGCACACAAGTCATTATTGGCGCTACACCCGAGAGTGACCAGCAGGTATTGCAATCAGCTAATTATTTTTATAAAAACTTCAATTTAAAACGGGTATATTATTCTGGCTATGTTCCGGTACTAACCGATAAACGCCTGCCAGCATTAAATACCGCTGTGCCTATGGTTCGCGAAAACCGGCTTTACCAGGCCGATTGGCTCATGCGATTTTATGGTTTTCATGTAAATGAAATTGTAAATCAGCAACAACCCTTGCTTGATCTGGATATTGACCCTAAGCTGGGCTGGGCCATTCGTAACATGCAGGTTTTTCCTATTGATATAAATAAAGCCGATTTGCAATTGATATTACGAGTGCCTGGGATAGGTTTACTATCGGCACAAAAAATTATAAGTGCGCGCAAGTTTGCCCAATTGAGTTGGGAGCAACTTAAAAAAATAGGAGTGGCCATTAACCGGGCCCGGTATTTTATCATTTGTAAAAGCAATGAGTTTGAACGACGGGACTTGACCGGCAATAACATTAAACAATTTATCCTGGCGGAATCAAAAAGCAAGTACATCAAAAACACGCAAACCCAACTTAACTTGTTTTGATCATGTATACCTTAGTTTACGATGGAACATTTGAGGGCTTACTGACTGCGGTATTTGAGATATACGAGCGTAAACTATTCCACGTAAAATTAATAAAAGGAGAGTGGCGTGCCAGCGCGTTGTTTGAGGAGGTATTGCAGATTATCACAGACGAGAACCGGGCTAACAGAGTATTAAGAGGACTGCGTAAAAGATTATCAGCAGCCTGTGTACAACGGCTTTATATTGCCCACATGGCCGAAATGGAGAATGAAGAAAACGCGATTATTGGCTTTATTCGCTATGTCTTCGACGCCGATCGGAATATTGAGGAAGATTATGGCAACAAATATGTAATGCGTATTTCAGAGATCATCAAAATGGTTCGTCGCGAAAAACACAGAATGGAGGCATTTGTGCATTTTCAAAAGCTAAAGGATGAAACTTTTTACGCTGCTATTGAACCTGATTTTAATGTATTACCACTGCTGATCAAACATTTTAAAGATAGATATGCTGATCAAAAATGGATAATTTATGATATTAAGCGCGGTTATGGACTGTATTATAATCTGCACGACACTCAATATATTTCGCTTGATTTCTCGGAAGTGAACAATCCCGCAAATACAATAACTGTTTTTAGTGATGATGAAAGTATTTATCAGCACCTCTGGAAAAACTATTTCGCCAGTGTAAATATCATTTCCAGGAAAAATACCCGGCTACATTTAAGACATGTTCCCAGGCGTTATTGGAAACATTTAACAGAGAAAATTTAAAGCGCTTTCGTTTTTACGATTTTTTGCCAGAAGTTAAATTCTCGATCTCGTCAGATTTTGTGAATAAAGAGATTGTTTGTAACCATGATTATTTTTCAACGATAAGTAAATAATCAACTGTAAATCAAACTGTAATGAATGTTCATAAACTCATTCACAATGTTAATAATGTGTTAATAAAAAATAAATAAAATCCTTGCATAATCATGCAGATGTCCCGATATTGAAATCATCAAGAACGACGTACATTGACAGCCTTTCAGGATTACAGAAATTGAATCGGGTTAGCCTTCGGGAAAACTAAAGAACAACAGAAGTGCTTGAGTCACATGAAAAAATGAAAAAACGAAAGTCTTTGAAAAAAGATTGTGATTAAAAGGGGTATTGGGAAAATGCAGGAACTTCACGGAGAACCGCAACTGAACCAATGATATTGAAGGAGTCGACAGTTCGAGAGAACGACTGACAAGGTCATATCGGTAATGATACACAAAACTTGATGCTACTGGGAAGCTATGGCCGAACAGTGGTCGGGAAACGGGAGCTCAATTCGAAAGAAAAGACTCCCGTTTTCGTGTTTACAAGATTTTGTGATCTTTTTTCCTCCTATTTGCTTTCGTAACAGCAGCTTGTAATAACTAACACCAAACTTACTAGATTGGCCAGGGTTCGGATGTTATGCAGAAAATTCCATGGCCCCTCAAACATCACCCGGAATACGGAAAGATCTTTTGCTGATGCTGTTTCTGCATTAATCCGGGCCAGCGCATCATTCAAAGGCACGTTCCCAAACATGGTTACACCAAATACACCAATAATATAAACCAAAGTAGCGACTGCCAATAATATAAAACGGGTAGTAAATTGCGGAGTATAATGTAGATAAGCGCTCAGAGGCAGCAGCAATAATGTACCCATAAAACTGGCAAAAAACAGTGGGTTTAGTATTTGTATGTTGATGGAACTCATAGCCGCAATGTATTCGCGATCCGATAGTTTACCTAGTCCCAAATTAACGGAGCAGGTGTAGCCATAAAACAGGCCCGCAATTAAAGCGGTAGCTGTAGCGGTGATTACTAAAATGAGGGTTGTCATATTTATCTTAATCATAATTATTTTCTTAAAGTTTTAATGTATTCAATAACCGAGGCGATCTGGGCAATTGATAGCCTTTTACCCCAACTGGGCATTATTCCGCGACCTTTACTAATGGTGTTAAGCAATTCCTCGTTATCCAACCGGCTTATTTGTAAATTTTTAGCGCCCCAGCGCCCTCTTGTACCGTCGGCGCCGTGACAGGGAGTACATTTCTTTTCAAACAATGCCCTGCCTGTTAGTGGTGGACTTTGGGCATTAGCAATGTTATGATATCCCAGGGCAATAATGATGACAAAAGGGACAATCCATTGCCGTGTTATAATATCGTTCTTAAAAATTGATGATTTCATGGCGTTTTATTTTTTTATAAAATTGCCACGATATCAAAAATTAAAATAGAACAAAACCGACAAGGAGGTAAATTCTAAATTCTGAGGTTTAAATCCGAAATCGATCATCTGAATTCCGAAATCCAGAGAATCTTTGTGCTTGAAACTAAAAACAGATTCCTTAAATTAGGCGGATATGAATAAAGATGGTAAGAACGGGACTATTGTAAGTAATAAAATATTTGTTTTAGATACCTCAGTGATCCTTTACGATCACAACGCATTTCAGAATTTCCAGGAACATGATGTGGCCATACCTATACAGGTGCTCGAAGAACTGGATAATAAAAAAAACGGTAACGATACCCGCAACTTTGAAGCCCGCAGCTTTATCCGGCTCATGGATGATCTGTCGCGCAATAGCCTGGTCAATGAGTGGATCCCGCTCAATGGCAAAAGCAAAGGCAGCTTTAAAGTGGCAATGGATGTTAAAACAACTGCCATTGATGCCGAAGAGGTGTTTGGTTCCGACAAAACAGATCACCGTATATTAAATGCTGCTCTGGGCTTACAGGAAGAAAATCCCGGTAAAAAAGTAGTACTGGTATCAAAGGATATCTGCTTAAGGTTGAAAGCAAAAGCCCTTAACCTGCATGCAGAAGACTATGAAACAGGTAAGATTAAAAACCTGGCTGAATTGTATACCGGGCAAACCGATGTAAATAAGGTGACCGAAAAGCTCATTACCCAGCTCAACAAACAAGAAAATCTGCCAGCCGAGAGTTTGCATATTGCCTCCTATACAAACAATCACTTTTATATACTAAAGGGTAAGAACAGTGATGTTCCAGGTTTTTATAATACACAGACCCGGCAGCTTGAAAAAGTTATTGAACAACCCGTATTTAATATACTGCCCAGGAATATTGAGCAAGCCTTTGCCATTCATGCCTTATTGCATCAGGATATTAAACTGGTAACTATCCAAGGTAATGCTGGTACGGGTAAAACCTTACTGGCATTGGCCAGCGCGTTGGAGCAAAGAAAATATTATCGTCAAATTTTTGTTACAAGGCCAATTGTACCTTTAAGTAACAAAGATATTGGTTTTTTACCCGGTGATATTAAATCCAAGATCGATCCATACATGGCACCGATTTGGGATAACCTGAAGTTTATCAAAGATCAGTTCGTAGACGATGAAAAGATGCAGGCCAAGATTGATGAATTGGTCACTAACGATAAAATATCGATAGCCCCGCTTGCTTTTATCCGTGGCCGTACGCTGAGCAAAATCTTTTTTATTGTAGATGAAGCGCAGAACCTTACACCGCATGAAGTAAAAACTATCATATCACGCGCCGGTGAAAACAGCAAATTTGTTTTTACAGGTGATATTTACCAGATAGATACACCATATCTGGATGCGGAAAGTAATGGTTTGTCTTACCTCATAGATAAAGCCAAAGGGCATCCGTTATATGCACATATCACTCTACAAAAAGGGGAGCGGAGCGAACTGGCCAATTTGGCTAATGAACTATTGTAATTTTTAGTATCAAGTAGCTAGTATCAAGTATCACGACAGCTACATTTATTTCGCAACACATTCAAAAATCTAGATACTTGATACTAATTTAAAAATTATGAAAATATCAAAATATCTCCATTCGTGTCTTGTATTTGAGCTCGATGGTTATAAAATTTTATTTGATCCGGGCGATTTTTCTTTTATTGAAGGCCTGGTAACTCCAGAAATGTTTGCCGACGTCAACATTATTGTGATCACACATATCCACCCAGATCATTTTGTAATAGATATTTTACAGAAAATTATAAATTTTAGCGGTGCGCAAGTGCTAACTAATAGCCAGGTTGGTGAGCAATTAATGAAAGCGGGAATAAAATATGCTCTCCTGGAAGAAGGCATTGAACATTTTGGCCCATTTAAGCTGCAGGCCTTCCCGGTAAAGCATGCTTTGATCATGGATAACCCTTTACCGCAAATGACGGGCTTCCTCATAAATGACAAAGTGCTGCACCCGGTCGATTCAATGGAAGATAATCTATTGAAATTCAAAGATATAGAATTACTCATTATGGTAACTATGGCCCCATTTGCCAGTGAAGTAATGATAACTGCATTTGCCGATCAATTAAATCCCCGCCAGATATTGCCCGTTCATGATGGATACGCTAAAACATTCTTTATTCAGAAACGCTACGCCGCTTATGTGAAGCATTTTGATAAGTTGGGCATTAAATTCCATGAGATCTATCAAATTGGAGATAGTATAACTATCTGATAATCAAAATTAAATAACTTTATTCAAACAAAAAAACCGAAGTCATACTCAGACTCCGGTTCTATATATTTATCAAATAAAATGTTGTAAAATAAAAAAAGCCCCTACCTTTTACGGTAGAGGCCCTATGGAACCAACCTCCTGCTAAGCTGGCCCACATTAACCTTATCACACTGCTAAGGTGAAGATAAATAATGAAGAAAACATGAACTTCTGTTTTATGCTTGGTGTAAATTTTACATCTTAGCAGAAAACAAGATTGCTTATATGCAGAAACCCGACAGCCTGATATTTGACATGGACGGAACCCTTTGGGATGCCGTTGACACCTACGCCAACTCCTGGAACCTTGTATTTGAAAAAATGAGTATTCAACGCGTTATCGGTCGTAACGATCTGATGCAGTTAATGGGCATGGAAGGTAAAAAACTAACCAAGGTTCTTATGCCAGATTTTGATGACAACAAGGCTCAAGGCATTTATATGGACGTAAATGAAACCCGCAGGCAGATACTCCCCACCAGTGGTGGCATCATGTACGATGGGGTAACCGAGGGGATTAAGCAACTAGCCACAAAATACCAAATCTTTATACTCAGCAATTGTGCTGTGGGTATTATCCCGCTATTTATCAGCTGGGCCAAAATAGGGGATGACGTTACCGACTCCATAGCCTATGGGCAAAACAATATGCCCAAGCACCATAACATGCAATTGCTGATTGATAAGCATCATTTAAAACACCCGGTTTATATAGGTGATACCAATGGTGACGCTGAGCAGACACGTATGGCCGGGATACCATTTATATTTGTGACCTATGGCTTTGGCAAAACAGACGATTATGCTCTGAAGTTTGATGATTTTAAATCATTAACAAAATATTATATGAGTTTGTGAGTTTTTAAAACGTTAGCCAAAATCATTAGCCCCTAAAAGTATAACCCCAATGGTAAAACGTGAACTCTCCTTGCTGATATTTTTGTTAATCTCGGGCTCATTATTTGCTCAAAAAGTACAATTGGACGCCGAACGATGGATAACAAAGGATTTGGGCCATCTTTACTTTGCCGACAAAAAAGTATACTACAATTTTGTGGGCAATGCCGGGGTTAAAGACCATTACGCCATTGTGAACGATACGCTGATCTTGTCAGACATCTTCAGAAGCAGTGCCGACAATTTCAAGAAACAACGACGGACTGATTTTAAGTTCCTGATCAGGCACGCCGACTATAATCGCATATATTTAAAAGCTGTAGAACCAAATGCTATCGAACTGGCCGGTACTATTACTTATGAATTCTTCAACTTTAAAAACAGTTATGATAAGAATGTCAAGTTTGCCAAAATCTATTTCTTATCTTCCACCTGTTTTGGAGATTGCCCGCAGTTGGGTATTGAGATATGGCCCAATGGCGATTATCATTTAAAAGCTGGTGAACATGCTACACCTTATAAGGGTGATTATACTGGAAAATTAAGTCAAACTCAACTGGACACTTTAAATTATTGGTTAAAACACAGTGAGCTAAAAAAAATGAACGACTGGCAGCAGGGCAACCAGGTGGTTGACGCGCCTAACTATTACTTCGCTATTGATTTTGTTGACAGTAAAAAGAAACTGAGCATCAACACCAACGAGCCTCCGCTAAATATTATTGACCTGGTAAAGTTCATGCTCTCATCTTATAAAAACGTAAAGCTTACTCCAGCTGGCAATAATTGATGAGAATCAAGAGATAAGAATCAGGAATTAAGACAAGGAAGTACTTTTCTTATAGAAATATTATCCTACTATTCTATTGTTGTTTTTCTTAATTCTTGATTCCTGACTCTTATTTTTATTTTGTAGTTTAGATAAAAATATATCTATATGAAAGGCCGTACCAAAGCAATTATTTTAATCGTAATATTAGTATTGATCGCCGGATTTACTTATCAACGTTATTTCTTTGTTTTTGGCGAAGGCGCAAAGGCCGGCACCATGAACTACTTTGTAAAAAAGGGATATATGTTTAAAACCTACGAGGGCCGTTTAATACAAAGTGGTATAAAAACGCCACCACAAGGCGGTGGTAATATCTCCTCCAACGAATTTATGTTTTCGGTTACTGATGAGAAAGTAGCACAAAAGCTAAACAGTAGCACAGGTTCGTTTCTTGAGCTACATTACAAAGAGTATTTGCACGCGTTACCTTGGCGCGGTGTAAGCGTATTTGTTGTAGATAGTATTATTTCGGTAAAGCCGGTTAGTCAATAATCTTCCGGCTTAATCCATTAATTGTGTCAGTGCAGCATACTATGCACTGACTTCCGCATCGCGCAGAGCTTTAATGGTATCATGGGCAACTATTAAGCTTTCCAAATGCTTTTTGAGGATAAATACAACCTGCTGATCTTCCCAGATCAGTTCTTTATCATCTAATGCTGCTCTGTATGCTTTTTTGATAACATCTTCAGCGCGCTCGCAATCAACTAATATGCTATGTCTGTCTTTATTTCCAAAAGCCGCTTTAACATCTATCCAGGTATTATTAAGTTTTCCAGATAAAGTAGTACCATCAGTAGGATCACCACCCAAAACATGAATGTACTCTTTCAAATCCGAAACATGGCTTTTACTTTGGTCTATATATTCTTTAAAGAGCAAATTCAGGCCTGCTTCATTAGTACTTTCATTAGCTTTTTCATAACCCGCTATACGGTCGTTATTTATTTTGATCAGATCGTTAAGCGACGATATCTGATGTTGTACGTGTTGTAAAACTCCCATGATTATTATTTTTATAACTAATAAACATAACAAGTGAGTTAATGTTTTTTTAATTGAGGTAAATGAACCTGTTTAAATATCTAACAATATTCAAATTTAGAGTAAAGTTTTTTTGCTGTTAAAAACCAATAGTATCAAATTGCGTTAATGAAGCTATCATAAATTAAGTGATTAAAACAATTTGAGCCCAATAAGTATTTATTAACCATTTGACATGAAAACACACTATAATTTTGAGGCTTGAGTTGATCAACACTTGAAAAAACATTTGTTTACGATGACTAAATCACATAAAAAACAGCAAACCAATTTTAAAACATTGCCCAAAACACCGACGGGCATTAACGGACTTGATGAGATAACAGATGGTGGTTTACCTACCGGCAGGCCAACACTTATTTGCGGAGAAGCCGGCTGCGGTAAAACGTTGATGTCGCTTGAATTTATAGTTCGCGGAGTTACACTCTTTAATGAACCGGGGGTTTTTATGGCCTTTGAAGAAAAAACAGACGAGTTGGCTATGAATGTAGCCTCGCTCGGCTTTGATCTATATAAATTACAGGAAGAGAAAAAAGTTAAGCTTGATCACGTACATATTGACCGTAGCGAAATAGAGGAGACTGGTGAATATGATCTGGAAGGATTGTTTATCAGACTAGGCCATGCCATTGACAGCATCGGAGCTAAAAGGGTGGTATTAGACACCCTTGAAAATCTTTTTTCAGGCCTTAATAATCAAACCATACTGCGTGCCGAATTGCGCCGGCTTTTTACATTTTTAAAAAATAAAGGCGTCACTGCCATTATCACCGGCGAAAAGGGAGATGGCGGGGCATTAACCCGTCAGGGCTTAGAAGAATATGTTTCTGATTGTGTTATTCTGCTTGATCACCGCGTTATCAACCAGATATCAACCCGCCGTCTTCGCGTTGTAAAATACCGGGGATCTCAGCACGGAACTAACGAATATCCATTTTTAATTGATGAGGATGGCATTTCTGTGTTACCAGTAACATCTTTAGGACTAGAAAAAGCCGTTTCTTCAAAAAGGGTTTCATCTGGTATCCCAGCATTGGATGATATGCTCGGTGGTCAGGGCTTTTTTAAAGGCAGCAGCATACTGGTATCCGGAACTGCCGGAACCGGCAAAACCAGTATTGGAGCTTATTTTGCTGCCGAAACCTGCAAGCAGAAAAAGAAATGCCTCTATTTTGCTTTTGAAGAGTCTCCGAACCAGATCATTCGCAATATGAGATCGATTAATATCGATCTGCAGCCTTATGTTAATAACGGATTATTGCGATTTCATGCTTCACGGCCAACACTTTATGGATTGGAGATGCACCTGGTAGCTATCTACAAACTGATAAAGCAATTTAAACCAGATACAGTAATATTGGATCCGATAACCAATCTGATCACTGTAGGATCTGTGAGTGAGGTAAAATCGATGCTGGTACGGCTGATAGATTTTTTACAAAACGAGCAGATCACGGTTATGTTCACGGCATTATCGCTCAATACCGTGGTAAACGAACAAACCGACGAAGGTGTATCATCATTGGTTGATACCTGGATGCTGGTGCGGGATATTGAACACAATGGGGAGCGTAACCGCGGTTTATACATTATGAAATCGCGCGGTATGAAACACTCTAACCAGGTGCGTGAATTTATTATTACCGATAAAGGCCTTGATCTTGTTGATGTTTACCTGGGGCCGGAAGGCGTATTAACAGGATCGGCACGGCAGGCACAACAACTTAAAGAAAAAACCGGTGTAGCACTGCGCGATTTTGCCGTATCAAGAAAAGACAAGGAAATTATGCGTAAACGGATAATGCTGGAAGCCAAGATATCCAATTTACAAGCTGAGTTCGAATCGGTAGAAGAAGAGTTGAACAGGATTTATTATGAAGACGAATTGAAACAACAAATAATGGACAAAAACCGGGATGAGATCACGAAAATGAGAAGAGGGGTAAAAGAAGAAAGTCCGATAAAGAAAAAAAAGTAATGGAAGCGGAAGTTATAAATTATGAATTAAGGTTATATATTGCGGGCAAAACAGCAAAATCTGTAAGTGCTTTAGCTAATCTTAAAAAATATTGTGAAGAACATTTAAAAGGCCAATATTCTATTGAAGTGATTGACCTTTTAGTAAAACCTCAATTGGCTGAAGGCGACCAGATATTTGCTATCCCTACATTGGTACGCAAAGTTCCGGAGCCTATCCGTAAAATAATCGGGGATCTGTCAAATGAAGAAAAAGTATTGGTGGGATTAGATATACGCCCCCGTAAACTATAAAAAATGGCCGAAAAGGATCAATCGTCTTTACCTAAGGATAACTATCTAAATGAACAGGAACAACAGATATATCATTTACGCCTGTTCGTAACGGGTGCATCGCCAAATTCATCGCGGGCTATAACCAATCTCAAAGATATTTGCGAAACCCATTTAAAAGGTAATTATGACCTGGAGATAGTAGATGTTTATCAACAGCCGCTAATTGTTGAATATGAACAGATCATCGCTTTACCCATGCTTATCAAAAAAGCGCCAGGTATGGAACGCCGACTCATTGGTGATATGTCCAATACAAGTAAAGTATTAAAAGGTCTTGGTTTACAAACAGAAAATTAATGGAACTGGCTAAATATACATATGAAGAATTACTGCAGCAAAACGAAGAACTTCGGATACAGCTGGAGGAAGCCAATGATACCATTGACGCCATTCGTACCGGCCAGGTTGATGCGCTTATTGTAAAAGACGCTGAAGGGCACCAATTATATACTTTAAAAACAGCCGACCAAACTTATCGCGTTTTTATTGAAAAGATGAATGAAGGCGCGGTTACCTTGAATCGTGAAGGAACTATCCTTTATAGTAATTCGCGGTTTGCCACCATGATGAATTTGCCGTTAGAAAAGGTAATTGGACTAAACTTTGCCTTTTTTATTCCTGAAATATCAGGAGAGAAATTTAATGAGCTCATATTTAAAGGGTGGAAGGAAGATTGCAAAGGCGAAATATTACTGGCCGATAAATACAGAAAACTTACGCCCTGTCTGCTTTCCTGCACTACACTTGACCTGGATGAGGGCACTGCCTTAAGTTTGATCTTAACCGATCTTACCAGTCAAAAAGAGACTGAATGGGAACTAAAAGTAAAAAACGAACAGTTACTGGCTGCCCAAAACGCAGCTGAAAAACTCAATAATGAACTGGAAGATACGGTTAGAGCACGAACCAATGATCTGCTGATAAGCCGCGAACATTTTAAACTACTGGCTAACAATATACCTCAAATGACCTGGACAAACTTGCCAGCCGGTGAGGTTGACTTTTATAACCAGCAATGGTATAACTACACGGGGCGTGGCTATGGTGATACTGTAGGCTGGGGGTGGCAGCATGTGGTTCACCCGGATGATCTGCCCAATACCTTAGATAAGTATATTGAGGCTTTAAAAACGGGCAATATATTTGAGGTTGAAAACCGGTACAAGCGATGGGATAATACCTACCGCTGGCACCTGAACCGGGCCGTTCCTTTGAGAGATGATAAGGGCGAAATTATTTTCTGGGTAGGTACAGCTACGGATATTGAAGATCAAAAAAGGGAAATGGATCGTAAAGATGAGTTTATCGGCATTGCTAGCCACGAACTCCGGACACCATTAACCAGTTTAAAAGGGTATCTGCAACTCATTACTTCCTATAAGAGAGAAGAGGTGCCTCCTGTGGTAAAGCAGTATATCGAAAAAGCAAGCGTAGCTATTAACAAGTTGCAGCGCCTTATCAATGATTTGCTTGATGTGAGTAAAATACAGGCTGGGAGACTTGAATATGCCATGGGCGAAGTTAACTTGTCTGACCTTATGGTACAGGTAACCGAAAACTCAAAACATATTTATCCACTATATGAGTTTGACAGTCAGCTGCAACCTGATATCCTAATTACGGGTAATGCCGAACGGTTGGAGCAGGTTTTGATGAATTTTATAAATAATTCCGTAAAATATTCGCTTGCCGACAAGAAAATCATTCTGAAAACCACTATAAATGCTAATGTGGTACGTGTATCAGTAAGCGATTATGGCATCGGTTTATCTGAAGAACAGATAGAGCGGATATTTGAACGTTTTTATAGGGTTGAAGATAAAAAGTTTATGACAAGCGGTCTGGGCATGGGCCTGTATATCAGTGCCGAAATCATTAATAATCATCAGGGTAAAATAGGGGTAGAGAGTGAGTTAGGTAAAGGGGCTACCTTTTACTTTGAATTACCCTTAGTTGTTTGACAAACTATTTTTAAACCAAAATTGCAGGTAAACTAAATACTTCTGATATTGGGCTGATTGGTGATTACTAAATCACTGCATTATCTTAAAATAAACCTCAAAATTATGCCATCTACTGATAATGGTAACGTTACTTTCATAAAGAGTAACGGTATTGCAACCATAAGCTTTTCTCATCCTGCGCAAAACTCCCTACCAACTGTTCTTTTAAATGATCTTGCCGGGTATATTATACAGGCAGGTAATGATCCGGAAATTAAGGTGATCATTCTTAAGAGCGGCGGCGACCGTACCTTTTGTGCCGGGGCCAGTTTTGATGAGTTGGTGCAAATAAAAGATAAGGAAGCGGGGGCGCTCTTTTTTTCGGGCTTTGCCAAAGTAATCAATGCCTGCCGTAAATCGTCTAAAATAATTGTTGCCCGGGTTCAGGGCAAGGCAGTTGGAGGAGGAGTGGGGCTTGCAGCTGCGGCCGATTATTGCCTGGCTTCCAGCTTTGCTTCTATCAAACTAAGTGAACTGGCTATCGGTATAGGGCCATTTGTAATATCGCCGGCGGTAACCCGTAAAGTTGGTTTATCTGCATTTTCCCAGTTAACCATTAGGACCTCTGATTTTCAAACTGCACAATGGGCACATGAACATGGCCTGTATAATGACGTATATGAAGATACCGCTTCACTCGACTCAGCTGTAATGGAGCTCACCGAAAAGCTAGCCTCCTATAATCCCGATGCCCTCGCCGGACTAAAACAAATCCTGTGGGAAGGCACAGAAGACTGGGATGACCTATTAACCAAACGCGCAGCCATTAGTGGCGAACTGGTACTTTCAGATTTCACACAACAGGCATTACAGCGCTTTTTAAGCGGCAACAGATAAAACACTGTTTGAGTATTCTCAAGGAGTTGTTCCAACTCGTTTTAAAAAAGAAACGCCCGGTTATTACCGGGCGTTTCTTTTCTTATAGAGTGCTTACCAGCAACCGTAATGACGGTGTACTCTGTAATAAACAGGGCGGGCATAATAACGGCCTGGATAATAATATGGGCGATTATAATAAACCCTGCGGGCATAACCGTAATATACAGGGCGGTCATAATAACCATATGCCGGATAATTAGACGCAACTACCACTCGTGAATGCGGGTAACCATAACCAAATGAAGCGCCTACGGATATACTTTGAGCTTTTACAAATTGAACTGAAAATAGTAATGCAAAAACTATGACTGAAAATTTGATGAGTTTCATAATTCAAAAACTTAAGTTAACACTGTAGTTATTAGTTATTTTATATTTATAGACTATAAATACTACTTGAGGTTTAGTATATTTTTTTTATTTTTAAGGCATGTATTACTTTTTATTTACACTGCTATTTTTGGCCATCGTTCTGGGTTTTTCATTGATAAGCTCTTATTACGGTAAACTACGGGCCGAAGAAAAAAAGCTTGATAAAATAAAAAGTAAATGGGGTAAACCCGTAAATACCAGGCGCAATTTCGACTTGATTAAAACCTATTTAAATACCGATAAAAGCTGGGATAGGTTATCAGATGTTACCGCAGAAGATATCGACCTCAAAAGTATTTTTAACTATATCGACAGAACAAGTTCCAAGCCCGGGAAACAATATCTATATAAAAAGCTGCATTTTCCCGAAACAAACCTTGAAAAATTGTTGGAGCTTGATGCTAAGGTTGAGGCTATCAATCAAGATAAACCCAACCGGGAACTGATTGAACTGCAACTATCAAAACTCAACAACACGTACGCCTATTATATTGCCGATCTGTTTTTAAAAACTCATGAATCACTGTTTGTGCCTATCATGAATTTCTATATCAGGTTTGTACCATTGGTGATCATTGCCCTTATCGTGTCACTTATTGTTTACCCTAACCCCATCAGTATCCTGTTATTATTGTTCTTTGTGGGTTATAATGTGGTTTTACATTATGCCAACAAGAAAAAAATAAGCGCCTATACCAACTCACTGCCCCAATTGCTTATCATGCACAATGTAGCGGTATGGCTGGTAAAAAACTCCGGATTGGAAGATAATGAATCTGTGAAGAACAGTTTAAAAAATCTGTTAGGGCTAAAACGATCTTTAAGCATTATTAACTTAGAAAGCAAGCTGATCAATGGGGCCGGTGATTTGAGCTACGCCGTTTTTCAACTCGTTAAAACACTATTTTTATTAGAACCCCGCATCTACACCAGCTCCATAAAGCATATTGAAAAGTATCGGGAAGATATCGAGCAGGTTTATCAATACGTTGCAGAAATTGATATGCTGGTAGCTATCCAATCGGTAAGAGATGGATTACCTTATTACAACAAACCCCAGTTTATCGACACAGATGCGCAAATGAACATCACCGACCTTTATCATCCCTTGATTGATAAATGCGTTACCAATTCGCTGTATACCCGTGCTGATAAAGGCGCTTTGATAACGGGTTCAAACATGTCGGGTAAAACAACCTTTATTAAGGCTATAGCTGTTAACACCCTTCTGGCTCAAACTTTATTCACGAGCTGTACAAAGGAATATAAAGCACCTTTTTTAAAGATACAGACCAGCATCAAAACCAGTGATAGTATAGAAGAGCAAAAAAGCTATTTCCAGGCTCAGGCACAATCCATACTCACTATTATGAGCCGCAGCAACGAGGTTGAACAGGTAAAAAGCCTGGTTATTATTGACGAAATTTTCCGGGGTACCAATACAATTGAACGTATTGCCGCCGCAAAATCGGTATTATCCTATATCACCGCTAATCAAAATTTTGTTTTTGTATCAACTCATGACCTGGAACTGGCCGAATTACTCGATGAAGATTTTGCTATTTATTCTTTCGAAGATTCAAAATCGGGGGCTGTCCTGGTGTTTGACTACAAGCTTAAAGAGGGGCTACTCAAAAGCCGCAACGGTATAGCCATATTAGAATCCATGGGATATCCGGATTCTGTGATAGAAGATGCTAATATTGTAAGTGAGCGGATGATGTTGAAGTACATGGAATAAGTCGGATTATTACCTATTCACTTTCATACAACCTCAGTTTATTTTTTAGGCTTTGCATATCGTTCTGCATTTTTTCCATGCGGTGCAATAAATGACTGATGGCTTCTATTCCAGCTACGTTGATATCCAGTTGGTAAAGATTAATCAGTTTTTCCAGTTTTCGCAATTCCTCACCGGGTATATAAGTGGTTTCATCAATCAGGGTAACTTTAACTAAATCAGCCTCATATAGTGATTCTATAAAGGCATACTCCACGTTATGATACAAACAAAAATCATTTATTGATATTAAATCCGCTGTTTTCATCTTATTTAATTTATATCATGACTTTGAAAGTTCTTCAAATAACTGCTTTTGCTGATCGGTAAGGTTAACCGGTATCTGGATATCATAAGTAAGGTACAAGTCGCCAAACTCATTCTCTTTTTTATAAACAGGTAAACCTTTGCCTTTTAGCTTCACTTTGGTACCATTCTGCGTTTCTGGTTTTACCTTTACCTTAACTTTGCCGGTCAATATCTCGGCGGTAATTTCGCCGCCAAGCACAGCGGTATAAAGATCAAGCTTTATTGTAGCATATAAATTGCGCCCGTCACGCTTAAAGCGGGGATCATCTGATATTGAAAATTTGATATACAGATCTCCTGCCGGACCGTTATTTACACCTGCACTACCATGACCGGTTATCTTAATGGTTTGCCCGTTCTCGATGCCTGCAGGAATAGTAATACGTATATTTTTACCATTAACTGTCAAGGTGCGTTTGTGGGTTTCCGCGATATCCAGCAGACTTAATTGTAACTCTGCATTCAGATCCTTCCCGCGGTATTTAGTTTGCCTGCTGCCGCCGCCACCAAACATTGATTTAAAAAAGTCGGAAAAATCGCCACCACCAAAGCTTTCATCGTCAGTAAATCCGCCGAAACCACCACCACCATAACTACCTTGTCGGCTTTGTTGTTGCCGGGCTTGTTGTTCATAAGCTTCTCCGTGCTGCCAGTTCTCACCGTATTTATCATATTTTTTTCGCTTTTCCGGATCGCTCAGCACTTCATTAGCCTCATTAAGTTCCTGGAATTTCTTGTGGGCTTCCGCGTTATCCGGATTAAGGTCGGGGTGATATTTACGCGCCAGCTTGCGGTAAGCATTTTTAATATCCTTATCAGTGGCGGTTTTAGTAAGACCCAGAGTTTTATAGTAATCAATAAAAGCCATATCAAGCGTAGAATGTAGTATAATTTAATTAACCCTTAAATATACGGCTTAGTTTTAACCAGTGTATTTTTTACCTGCTATTCTGACGGTAACCTGATCAAAACATAACGGCAAGGCTTACTTCGTTCAAAGTAATTTTTATACTTTTACGTTTAAGCTTTCATAAGGCTTCAAACACTATCATGGATAACAAAGTATTTAATCAGTTTGCAGACATCGAGACCCGGGAAATGACACCCGGTTACTTCTCTAAGATCATTCATACCCCGGGCAATACCATCAATTTTTTGGAGGTAAAAGCAGGCGCCGTATCACCGATGCACCAGCATATTAATCATCAATGTGCCTTTGTTATTGAGGGGCAGTTTGAATTAACGGTGGATGGCGTATCGCAAATACTGGATACAGGTACGTATGCCATTATCCCCCCCAATGTAATCCATGGCGGCAGGGCCATTACCGATTGTAAACTGGTTGATATATTTGACCCCGTACGCGAAGATTTTAAGTTTTAGAAACACTTTTTTAATAATATGCCCATTACTAAAGCATCAGCAATTGATGTTCCGGAACTAAATATATTAGTTAACAGCGCTTATCGCGGAGAAGAGTCAAAAAAAGGCTGGACTTCAGAAGCCGATATGTTAGACGGTCTCAGGATTGATGAGGCTACACTGAAAACATATTTTAATGATGAGGCTATTACGATATTAAAACATACCGATGATAACGGCCAAATTACCGGTTGCGTTTACCTGGAAGTTAAAGAGCAAAAGTTATATGTGGGTATGTTCAGTGTATCGCCAGTATTGCAGGGAAAAGGAGTAGGGCGGGCCTTGTTGGAAGCAGCAGAGGTAATAGCCAAGCAGTTGAATTGCCATACCCTGACCATGACGGTTATCCGCACCCGTGCAGAACTCATTAGCTGGTATGAGCGCCGTGGTTATGCATTTACCGGTGAGATACAACCCTTTCATGCGCATGGCCGCTTTGGTAGCCCTAAACAGTTAATAGAGCTCATTGTAATGGAAAAAGCAGTAGTTTAATTACTACTACTGTTCATCAGTTCCTGGAAAAGATCATAGTATTGCCCCACATGTAAGCCATCAACCAGAGCATGATGTACATGAAGGGATACCGGCATACTTTTTTTACCATTATCCTCCGTCATTTTTCCGAATGATATTTTAGGGCAGCTATCCGGGAATGAAAAACTACGGGCATGGGATAAGCTGGTAAAATTGATCCAGGGCATGGCCGAATAATGCACAATATCATCATCGAGCTTTAGGGCAAAAAGGCTGGTGGTACTTTGCACCCTTTCAATCTCTTTTTTAGCACCTTCCAGGAAAGTATTTAGCGAAGGATGAAAATCAATATAGCCAAAACCAAAAGTGCCGTTAGCACGACCAATAGTTGGGCCGGCGTTTATACGGTCATAAACAAAAACATCGTCGCCATAAATACGGTATTTGAATGGTTCCAACTCGTTGATAGCAGCTAAGGATTTATGCAAATAATATAGAAAAAAAGACACACCGTTATCCTTAGCGTAACTGTAGGCCTTTGTACAGTCGATATTGACCACAACGCCATAAAATGGTTCCTCAAAAGTTTTAAAAAAATTAAAATGCTCTTTGCGCGCCCAGGTATCGATATTTAGTTGATGTTTCATGCCAAGATATACGGCAAGATATCCCGAAGTGTATCAGCCTGGTTAAAATTATCGTGTGTTAAATTAGTTTCAACATGCTCATGGGCCCAGGTGGTATGAAAAGGGACGTGGATGGCATGACCGCCGATATTAAGCACCGGCATCACATCAGATTTTAAGGAGTTACCAACCATCATAAACTCGGCCGGTTTGATATCCAGGTGTTTGATCAGTTTGGTATAATCATCATCCTGTTTATCAGACATGATCTCGATATGGTGAAAATAATGCGACAGGCCCGATTTTTTGAGCTTACGTTCCTGATCGAGCAGATCGCCTTTGGTGGCCACCACCAGGCGGTAATGCTTTTTTAAGGTTGCCAATACATCTTCCACACCATCCAATAGTTCAATAGGTTCGTTGAGCATTCCTTTGCCATAGTCCATGATTAACTCGATAGCGTCGAGACCTATTTTTTTGTCGGATATTTTTAGCGCCGCTTCAATCATGCTCAGGATATATCCTTTTATACCATAACCATAAAGCGCTAAATTGGCTATCTCGATCTTAAAAAGTTCATTCGAAACCGTATGCTGAGGTAAAAAATCCTCCAGTAAACTGCAAAATTTCTCTTCGGTTTTTAAAAAATAGGGCTCGTTTACCCAGAGGGTGTCGTCGGCATCAAAAGCTATAACCTTTAGTTTCATGTGCTTTTATAAACAAGACTGCAATAATAATCATCCGGCGTTTATTTCATGCGGATTTATGGTAACCTTTTTTTGAAAATAATGTATTCAATGATGCAACCTAATTTTAAAAACGACGTCCTATACAACACATGGTCAAAACTATATTCGATTAAAATGGAAGAAGTACTGCCACCCTTAAAAGAATTTATTGTTGATTATTGCAACCGCTATAAGCTGAATCATGTTGATCCTGGCAGCCTGAACCTGGATACCAGCATTGATCTGGATCTGGATATTTTTGATATCGAGATAGATCTTTTCCTGGCCGATTTTGCTGATCAGTTTAAAGTTGATCAATCCAAATTCACCTGGTATAAATATGGTTATCCCAAAGGCTCAACCCGGGTACGTATGATCAAGATTATGTTTGGATACAACAGTACATGGGCTAAACAACTGGCTCTATATTGCTATAAACCAAAGTTTAAGATCAGCAACTTGCAGGATGCTGTAAAAACCGGAAGACTATTGTAAGATTTGGGAATTCGGAATTTCGATCCCGGATTTTTTTAAAGCAGACCTTTCAATGAAATCAATTCAGTTCAAAAATCCCAGTAATCTTTTAATCCTATAAATCAAGGTTCAGAACAAACTCACGCCTTTTTATCTGTCCGTAACCCCGGTATGGCGGCGTTTTACAAAATTGCGGATATCCAGCACAATACCGGCAAAGAAATAGAATATCAGCGGAAAACCAACCGCAAGAAAAGAAGAGTAAATAAAAAACAAACGGATCTTTGAGATGGAAATGTTAAACTTTTCGCCAAGATAGGTGCATACACCAAAGGAGTATCGTTCAAAAAAAGTAAGGATTCTCTGTATCATGTCAGGCAAGTTTTAATATTTTGTTACCAACGCCACATTGCAGGCATTTCTTATAATTACAATAATTATTTTTCAACTCCAGCAGCGCCTGCGACTCAAAAGCATTGTTAATTTTCAGCCCTAAGGTAATAAAATCTTCGGTAATATTGTTCTTTTCGGCCGGTAAATTTTCCAATAACTTTAAGCTCCTGCTAATATAATATTGCTGCTGATGCTGCTTTCCATAGCTAAACAAAAACAAAGCCAAAGTGTTTATCAGCAGTATATCAATGGAAGCTGCCCCTAAAGTTTTTGATACCGGTTTTGATTGCACATCAAAACGATAGTGATCTTCCCAATAATCATTCACCTTGATATCGGTAAACAGTGCCCGTAACGCGTTGATGTCTTTTATTTCCAGAATTTTGGAGAACAGGTGATTCGATTGCACAATCAACGCTGCAAATTGCGCCAGCCGGATAGTCGGAAAATTTTGTGGCCGCAAACGCATAAACTTCCACAGATGATTTTCAATGGGTTGCAGATTATACTTCTTCCGTAGAAAATCATACTCTTTTTTTAGCTTCAGAGGATATTCATCTTTAAGCTCTGCTTCCAGGAACCCGGCTTGCCCAAATATCAGAGCCTCAATTTGCATGGGGTTATTTTTGTGTTTGGCCAGGGTAAGTTGCGGTAAAGATTTGGCCAGTAATTCAAAGGGCAAGGCATTAGTTTTAAAGCCGAAGTTAGCCGCCAGGAACTGGTAAAAAGTCTCCTCCCAGTCATTATGATTGAGGTTGAGAGAGTCGGTTACGGCTATAGAACGTTTCTCCAGCCTCTCTACCAACACCCTGGTAAGCCAGTTGCTCATGATGAGCCCATCAATACCGGCAATGCTTTTTTCGCAGGGAATAATATGCTGATCGCCGAATACCATTTGATGATAGCGATTGTACAGTTCGTCAGGCACGCGATCTTTTAGTTGTAGGGTGGGCACTTTACGTCCGTTGGACAAGATAAGCGGTACATCATTGCGGTAAACCACATGCAGTATCACGTTGTCATAAGCGCTATCCGTAGTATGGCCATGCTTTTGCCAATCGGACGAGGACAGATGCACTTCCACATTTCCGGCCCAAACCGTTTCGCCTATTTTTACGCGGGCATTGTGAAAATCGGGTCCCGAATCGGTATTAGCCATTCCGGCCGAAAGAATCACCAGGTTTTCGCCATCTTCCGTTTTCAGATCGGTGCGATCAAACAGCCTGAATTTCCATACATAATGCAAAAAGTCTTCGGTAAAAAGCATCAAACAAGGTAATTATTTTTGACCGTTGATTTGATGTGATTTTAGATATTTTGTTACAGTATTAAAGGATTGTTATGATCTTGAACAAGATCAATCAAATTCTCTTACATTTATGATCAGATACGCTAACCACAACCTATGAAAGAAGAAACCCAGGACAAACCATCGATAAATGAAACCAAATCTATACCCAAAACAACAACCGGGCGTATCAAATCCATCATAGGCGGCTCCTTAGGTAATTTGGTAGAATGGTACGATTGGTATGTGTATACTGCCTTTTCCCTATACTTTTCCGACGCGTTTTTCCCATCAGATAATCAAACCATGCAACTTTTAAATACAGCAGGTATTTTGGCCATTGGTTTTTTGATGCGGCCCGTTGGCGGCTGGCTCATGGGTACTTTTGCCGACAGGTATGGTCGTAAAAAAGCATTAACCGCATCGGTATTATTGATGAGCCTGGGCTCGTTCATCATCACTGTAACGCCTGGTTTCCGTACCATTGGGGTAGCTGCTCCCTTGATGCTGGTACTGGCCCGCATTATACAAGGAATAAGCGTAGGTGGCGAATATGGCACCAGCGCAACTTACCTGAGCGAAATGGCAGGCAAAAAACACCGGGGATTCTATTCCAGTTTTCAGTATGTAACCTTGATCATGGGGCAACTGATGGCACTGGGAGTATTGATTTTACTGCAGCGTGTTTTTTTAAGCGAACAACAACTGCATAACTGGGGTTGGCGCATTCCCTTTGGTATAGGCGCTCTTTTGGCGATCATTACCATGTATTTAAGACGCAGCCTGCAGGAATCGGCCTCATTTACCAATGAAAGCGACCAGTCAAAATCAATGCATGGCACATTGAAGGCTTTAGCTAAGCACCCCAAAGCTGTATTTACGGTAATTGGCTTAACGGCAGGAGGCACACTTGCCTTTTATACGTTTACTACTTACATGCAAAAATTCCTGGTAAACACATCTGGTTTCAGCAAAAGCAGTGCTTCCCTGGTATCAACGCTTACCATTGCCGTATTTATGCTGTTACAGCCGGTTTTTGGCCTGCTATCTGACAGAATTGGCCGGAAACCTCTGCTCATTGGGTTCGGGGTATTGGGCACGCTTACCACAGTACCTATCCTGACGCTTTTGAGCGAAACCAAAGATGTTTGGGTAGCTTTTGCGCTGATATTAGCTGCCCTGATCATTGTAAGCGGTTATACCTCCATCAATGCCGTAGTTAAAGCCGAACTTTTCCCGGCCAATGTACGCGCCCTCGGCGTAGGTTTCCCGTATGCTATAGCCGTTTCTTTATTTGGCGGCTCTGCCGAATACATAGCCTTGCTATTTAAAAATGAGCACCATCAGCAATGGTTTTACTGGTATGTAACCATCTGCATCGCGTTGTCACTGATTTTATACACTACGATGAATGACACGCGCAAACATTCCAAAATAGAGGACTAATTCATTGTGTCACTGAGTCATTAAGTCATTAATTCATTTTTTTAATATATAATGACGTAATGACTACGAAGTGAATGACTCAATGAACGATGGAACCATCAAGAAAAAATATTAATTTTGCCCGCTTACCATCATAGGATATGCCTACATATATGGCCGATAACAATAATCTATTTCAACAGGCAGTATCTTTACTGCAGCAACTGATATCCATACAATCGTTTAGTAAAGAGGAAGATCGCACGGCCGATCTGATCAATGAGTTTTTACAGCAACGCGGTGTGCAAACCCATCGTAAAATGAACAACATCTGGGCCTGGAACAAGCATTTTGATGCAGCCAAGCCTACCATTTTACTCAACTCTCACCACGATACTGTAAAACCTAATTCGGGCTATACCCGCGATCCATATGATGCCAAAATTGAAGATGGCAAGCTTTATGGCCTGGGCAGCAATGATGCGGGCGGATGCCTGGTATCATTAATAGCGGTATTTCTCTATTTTCACGATAAGGAGAATTTAAAATACAACTTTTGCCTGGCCACTACAGCCGAAGAAGAAATCTCAGGTGTAAATGGTCTGGAACTCATCATTCCTGAACTAGGCAAGCTTGATTTTGGTATAGTAGGCGAGCCTACACTAATGCAATTGGCTATTGCGGAGCGCGGCTTAATGGTATTGGATTGCGTGGCGCATGGCAGAGCAGGTCATGCCGCACGTGAAGAGGGCGACAATGCCATTTATAAAGCGTTAACGGATATCGAATGGTTCCGTAGTTTTACTTTCCCGAAAGAATCGGAAGTATTTGGGCCGATCAAAATGTCGGTAACCATTATCAATGCAGGTTCGCAGCATAACGTGGTACCTGCCAGCTGTACCTTCACAGTTGATGTAAGGGTTACCGATGCTTACCGCAATGAAGAAGTATTGGAGATTATTCGCCAACATGTAAGCTGCGATGTTAATCCGCGCTCTATCCGCTTAAAACCTTCATCTATACCTAAAGAACATCCAATAGTTCAGGCAGGTATTGCTTTAGGTCGCACCACTTACGGTTCACCAACCACATCAGATCAGTCGCTGCTGGATATCCCATCCATCAAAGTTGGCCCCGGCGATTCGGCACGTTCGCATACCGCCGACGAGTTTGTTTATGTAGACGAAATCAGAGAAGGTATCGATCTGTATATAAAAATGCTGGAAAGCATAAATTAGACGCCCCCCAGCCCCCTGAAGGGGGAGCTTTTTTTATTAGCACGACTAAAAAATAACAAAGCCCTGGTTCCAAAAGAAACCAGGGCTTTGTTATTTACATTGATTTACTGAATTAGCAAGTCAAAAGCTCCCCCTTCAGGGGGCTGGGGGGCTCTACATCTCTCCCCAAAAAGCCCCCAATGCTATGGCAACACCCAGTAACACCGCAATCATCTTACGCAGGTTAAACCGATGATCGGCGCTTGATTCAAACAGAATGGTGGTGGAGATGTGTAAAAATATACCGATAACCACCCCCATAATACGGTTAAAGTAATGCTGCAAATTGCCAATATTGCCATTGCTGAGCGCATTACTGAAAAAATAACCCGCAGGCGCCATCACCGCAAATAGTGCCACAAACAGGATAGTATTTCTTTTACTCTGCTTATTGGTCAGCAAAACTGTACCCAGTGCAAAAGCTGCTGGTATGTGATGCAAGGCGATGCCATACACCAACTGATCCTGATTGCCCTGTGCCAGCGGCATTCCTTCCAGAAAAGCGTGTAAACAAAGACTGATCATGATCCCCATCGGAAAAATAGGCATATCATGCTTAGGTTTATGCATGTGTCCATGTTCAATACCATCAGAGAACTGCTCCAGTATGATCTGGAACAGAAAACCGGCCAGTATAAAAACACCTACCCAATTATCATTACCATGATAAGCATCGGGTATTAGATGCAACACCGTAATGCCAAACAGATAAGCGCCGCTGAATGATAACACCAGTTTAAGGGTTTTATGGTTATCGCCCTTAAAGAAGAACACAGAAGTACCGCCAAAGAAGGCACAAAAAAATAATAAACAAATTTTCCAGACAGCCATTAAAAAGCAGGTTGTAATTTTTTAAACAGTAAGGCAAATAAGCCACCAATCAACGCACCGTAAATAGCGCCGCAGGTAACATCCACCGGGAAATGGACTCCCACATATACTTGCGCAAAGCTGATAATACCAGCCCAAAGTATGGCCCAAAGCCATATCCAGCGCCATTTCCTAAAAAATACCAGGCTCAGGAAAATGGCCATAGCAAAGTGATCGGTAGCATGGGTAGAAGGGAAGCTATAGCCCGTTCCGCAGGGCACCCGACTGATGTCAGTTTGCGAAACGATAGGGTCGCGGCAGGGACGCAAGCGTTTTACATTATACTTAATGATACTGGCGCTGCTAAAATCGGCAAAACCCGCGGTAATGGCCAGCAATAAAATAATAATAGCGCCCGTTTTTTTATAACGATAGATACAAAAACCTATAATGAACAGATATAGCGGGATCCAGAATTTTGGGTTACGCAGCAAAGGCATAATCCAGTCAAAAAACGGGTTCGACAGATCATGATTAATAAAATAGAATAAATGCCGGTCGAGTTGTAATAGATGTTCTGGCATTGCCGTTTGTATGTAATGATAAAAGCCGCACGAATATGAAGCCGCAATTAGGTAACAAAGTTATCAATTACTTTAAAACAACATTGATGCAGTACGGCTAATGCTGATAAATAAACGGATAATTTACAATCAAAGTACATAATGTAGCTTTGTTGCATTTAAACTTCCGTTTTAAAAGCATGTTATCACAAACGTTTGCGTGAAAAAAGTGGCTTATAAAACCTGTTCAGCCTGCAAATTGTACCCGTTTATACGCCGCTTATCATTTAAATATTTTTACTTTTGCCACTCAAAACCAAATAATTTTGACACTCATAAAATCTATCTCAGGGATCCGCGGCACCATAGGCGGTGCTGTTGGCGACGGTTTAACACCATTGGATATTGTTAAATTCACATCGGCTTATGGTGCATGGGCCGTAAAAAAATCAGGCATCAAAAAAATTGTCGTTGGTCGCGATGCGCGTTTGTCCGGCGCTATGGTCAATAATCTGGTTATTGGCACATTGCAGGGTCTGGGCATCGACGTGATCGACTTGGGTCTGTCTACCACACCAACTGTGGAAGTTGCCGTTACCGGCGAGCAGGCCGCAGGGGGTATTATCCTTACTGCCAGCCACAACCCCAAACAATGGAATGCCCTTAAACTATTGAATGCTAAAGGCGAATTTATAAGTGATGCTGATGGCAAAGAGGTGCTGGAAATGGCCGAGAACAGCGATTTTGATTATGCTGATGTGAACGACCTGGGTAAAGTTACCCAAGACGATAGCTGGATGCAAAAACATATCGACCTGATACTGGCATTACCTCTGGTTGATGTGGCGGCTATTAAAAATGCGCAATTTAGTGTAGTTATAGACTGTGTAAACTCTACCGGTGGTATTTATGTACCGGCTTTACTTAAAGCTTTAGGCGTAGATACCGTTCATGAACTATATTGCGAACCCGATGGCAATTTTCCGCATAACCCGGAACCGCTGCCAGAAAACCTGGTGGCTTTATCAAAAGAAGTAACCGCCAAAAGAGCGCATTTAGGTATAGCCGTTGATCCGGATGTTGATCGTCTTTGCTTTGTTTGCGAAGATGGTAACATGTTTGGCGAAGAATATACGCTGGTGGCCGTGGCCGATTACGTGCTGCAAAACAATAAAGGCAATACAGTATCAAACCTGTCATCAACCCGTGCCCTGCGTGATGTTACCGAAAAAGAAGGTGGCGAATACCATGCGGCCGCAGTTGGCGAGGTGAACGTAGTTAACAAAATGAAAGAGGTAAACGCCGTTATCGGTGGTGAAGGCAATGGCGGGGTAATATATCCCGAACTGCATTACGGTCGCGACGCTTTAGTGGGTATCGCCCTGTTTTTAACTCATTTGGCTAAGTATGGTAAATCTATTTCTCAGCTTCGTATGTCATACCCCGGTTATTTTATTTCGAAAAACAAAATAACCCTGACGCCTGAAATGGATATAGATGCCCTTTTAACTAAAGTAGAGCAGAAATACAGCAAACAACCGCACAGCACCATTGATGGCCTGAAGATAGAATTTGACAAAGAATGGGTACATTTGCGCAGGTCAAATACCGAACCCATCATCAGGATATACTCTGAGGGTAATTCAGAAACGGTAGCAAACGGCCTGGCAAATAAAATAATTGCCGATATAAAAGAAATATTAAATTAAGTAGTGAGCGGTGAGTAGAGAGTGGTGAGATAGTAGTTTCAAATGCTGCATATCTCCATTTCAATCACTAACTCACTAACTCAATAATTCAATAATTACAAAGAGAGATGCGTGTATACTTTGATAACGCGGCTACCACACCGCTTGATCCGGAAGTTTTAAAAGAAATGTACAAAGTGATGGAGAACCATTATGGTAACCCTTCGTCAATTCATGCCCATGGTCGCGAAGCACGCACACTGATCGAACGGGCACGTAAAACCATAGCCGGTTTATTGCACACTTCCCCTGCCGAGATCTTTTTTACATCAAGCGGTACCGAAGCCGATAATACAGCCATCCGCTGTGGTATTGTTGATCATAATATTACCCACGCTATTACTACTCCAATTGAGCACCACGCGGTGCTGCATACACTGGAAGCGATGGAAAAATCGGGCATCATCAAGTTAAGCTTCGTTAATGTAGACAGCAAGGGCAATGTGGACTATGATCACCTGGAAACATTATTGAAAAATAATGAACGCAGTTTTGTATCTATCATGCATGCCAATAACGAAATCGGTACCCTGTCTGATATGATCCGTATTGGTGATCTTTGTGAGGCATATAATGCTATTTATCATTGCGATACCGTACAAACTATGGGGCATTACGAACATGACCTGAGTAAACTAAAGGCACATTTTTTAGTTTGTGCGGGGCATAAGCTGCATGGGCCAAAAGGTGTGGGCTTTTTACACGTCAACCATCGTATTAAAATAAAACCGTTTATTTATGGCGGTGCACAGGAACGTAACATGCGCGGTGGTACCGAAAACATTTATGGCATAGTAGGCCTGGCCAAAGCGCTTGAACTGGCTTATACCGAAATGGAGCAGCACCGCAATCATATACAAGACCTGAAAACCTATATGATGGGTAAGCTAATTGACCAGATACCGGGTGTTAGCTTTAATGGCGAAACTGATCCGGAGAAAAGCTTGTACACTGTACTTAATGTAGCCTTCCCGGAAATGGAAATGGGGGATATGCTGTTGTTTAACCTGGATATTGCCGGTATTTCGGCATCTGGTGGCAGCGCCTGCAGCTCGGGTAGCGATATTGGCTCGCATGTACTTACGGCTATTGGCGCTAGCTCGTCAAGACCATCGGTAAGATTCTCTTTCTCCAAATACAGCACCAAAGAAGAAGTTGATTACGTTGTAGCCAAAGTTCGTGAACTTTGCCTGGTGAACGCTTAAATTAAAAAGACAATTCGTTTTCAAAGCCCGTCATTTTGTTAATGACGGGCTTTTTCGTTATACCCCATTGTCATTTCAACTTGTGCTCATTTGCAACGGGTGCTTAAAACGCAAACCAATGTTAAACACTCGTTGCAAACGAGCGTAAGATCAAGTAAAATAAATTCATATTATAAGAAATTAATTTTCTTAATTAGAAAAATTAAAAACAATTCAGGATTCAGATTGGTTTATCAATTAACTACTAAATTAAAAACCTATGATGACCAATAAAGAAGAAGCCTGGGATTCCCGGGATAATAATCGTAATAATTCCGACCATACCAACAGCTCTTTCCCCCGCCAAAACGAAGATGCATTTAATAGTAATGAATTGGATGACGACGAACTGAAAGAGGATGAGGATGCCTATACTAATGATCTGAAACCCACGTTTAATCAAAAAGACCTGAATGATGAGGATGAGGAATATGATCGCCCAGATGAAGTTCCAAAAGAAGACGATGATAATGAGCTACCTGAAGAAGGTCAAATAAAAAAAGAAGGCTCAGGCTATCATAGCCAACCGGAAGTTGATCAGCCCATGCGTGGTGCAGATACTTCATACAGCGAAAAAAACGACGTAACGCCACCAAACAAAAAAGAGTTCCCATCCGAAGGTCCAGCTAAAACCGACTTCGAAAGGCGTCCGCAAGGCCGTACCACCGGCCGTATGATAGGCCACGAGCCTGGTACGGAAGGCATATAACTAGTACTTTGATTATTTATAGGATAGGAGGATAAGAAGATGAACAACTATTTAAGACCTGATTCCGATCGGGGTAATAACAAAGGAATGGGCGTCAATTACCCAAACATGTATACAAGCACCGTACAAAATGAAAGGTATATTGAAAAATACGGCCCTCACCGAGGTGATTTTAAGGTATTTCACAGAGATGGGAGCTTTGCCGACCTTCCAGACCCGCATGTAGAAGGCGGAGGTGCAAATGCCGGTGCAACAACCAAATAAATTTACAAATAAGAAAGGCTATCCAAAACGGATAGCCTTTCTAAGAATTTAATTAAACGATATTTTTAATTAGCCATCATTTTAATAAACGAGGCCAGTTTTTCTTTCATTTCCCTACGATCGACGATAAAATCGAGGAAACCGTGTTCCTGAACAAACTCTGCAGTCTGGAACCCTTTCGGTAAATCTTTTTTGATGGTTTCTTTAATAACTCTTGGGCCTGCAAAACCTATCAGAGCACCTGGTTCGGCAATATTAATATCACCCAGCATGGCATACGAAGCGGTAACACCACCGGTAGTAGGATCAGTCAGTAAAGAAATATATGGAATTTTAGCCTGTGACAATAAAGCTAGTTTGGCTGATGTTTTAGCCATCTGCATTAAGGAGAAAGCTGCTTCCATCATCCTTGCCCCGCCCGATTTGGATATCATCAGGAATGGAACTTTGTTAGCGATACAATAATCAATAGAACGGGCTATTTTTTCACCCACTACCGATCCCATTGAACCACCGATGAAGTTAAAATCCATACAGGCAATAACCAAGTCTTGTCCATCAATTTTACCTGCCCCAGCGCGTATAGCGTCCTTTAAGCCAGTTTTAAATTGGGTTTCAGTCAGTCGGTCGGTATACTTTTTAGTATCTTCAAAATGCAGGGGATCACCCGATGTCAGATCAGGGAACAACTCTGTAAATTCGTTATTATCAAATAATACTGCAAAATATTCTTTTGAACCTATACGCAGGTGATAGCCACAATAGTGACAAACATATTGATTTTCAACCTGCTCAGAATAATGCAGGGGTTTCTTACAATTAGGGCATTTATTCCAGATCCCATCGGGGGCCTCTTTCTTTTCCTCAGTAGTCGTAATTATCCCTTTCAACTCTCGTTTAAACCATGCCATATCTATGTCGAGCTCTTTCAATTGACTACAAAGAAACGAAAAATATTATAACAAGTAGTAAGTAATCCATGTTCAGTTTTATTTGTTAATCTATTTTTCATCAAGCAAAGTGTATAAATTACAGTAAGTGAGTAGCTAAACGGTTAAATCGTAACAAATAATCAGATACTTATACTAAAACCAAGAAATTTTATAACTTCGAGGCCCAAATAAAAGCTCATGAATTTAAAAAATTATAAAGGTGTTCTGCACGGCGATCAGGTGCAGGAACTATTTGAGGTTGCTAAAAAGCATCAGTTTGCTTTACCTGCGGTAAACGTTATCGGTACTAATACCATTAACGCGGTTATGGAAACTGCCAAACAGGTAAACTCTCCTGTAATTATTCAACTATCAAACGGTGGCGCACAGTTTTATGCCGGCAAGTCATTAGATAATTCAAAACTTCAGGCCTGTATATTAGGTGCGGTATCAGCTGCAAAACATGTGCACTTACTGGCCGAGCATTATGGTGTAGCCGTAATTTTGCATACTGACCACGCTGCCATGAAGTTTTTACCATGGATTGATGGCTTGCTTGACCATGGCGAAAAATTCTTTGCCGAAACAGGTAAACCGCTTTTCTCGTCACACATGCTTGACCTTTCTGAAGAACCTATTGAAGAAAATATCGAGATCTCGGCAAAATACCTGGCCCGTATGGCCAAATTAGGTATGACCCTGGAGATTGAACTGGGTGTAACCGGTGGTGAAGAAGACGGTGTTGACAACTCTGACGTTGACAGCTCACGTTTATATACTCAGCCAGAAGATGTTGCTTACTCATATGAGCATTTATCAAAAGTAAGTCCGCGTTTTACCGTAGCTGCTGCTTTTGGTAACGTTCACGGTGTTTACAAACCAGGAAACGTGAAATTACAACCGGTTATTTTACATAACTCACAAGAGTATGTGAAAAAGACATTTGGCTTAACTGCCGAAAAACCAATCAACTTTGTATTCCATGGTGGTTCTGGTTCAAGTCAGGAAGAGATCCGCGAAGCTATCTCTTACGGTGCCATCAAAATGAACATTGATACCGACATGCAATGGGCATACTGGGAAGGCATTAAAGATTACTACAAATCAAAAGAAGCATACCTGCAGCACCAGATAGGTAACCCTGAGGGTGAGGATTCTCCAAACAAAAAATACTACGATCCACGCGTTTGGTTACGTAAAGGTGAAGAAACCTTTGTAAAAAGGCTAGCTATTGCTTTTGAAGACCTTAATTGTGTTGATGTAAATAGCAAATTATAATATTCATCATAAACTAACAAAGCGCCGTTACATTTGTTGTAATGGCGCTTTGTTATTATAAGCGTTTCCCAACCTAATAAATATAATGTATGGCAGAGATCGCTAAAAAAAAGAAGAATTTATTTGAACATTTTGCCAATTGGGCCACTATTGCTACAGGTAGTTCCGGGGCCTTTTTAACTGCTATTGCTGTTATTATTGTTTGGGGCATTACCGGGCCGATATTTCATTATTCTGATACCTGGCAGCTCATTATCAATACGGGTACTACCATCGTTACTTTCCTCATGGTATTCCTGATCCAGAAATCACAAAACAAGGATTCAAAAGCCATACATTTAAAACTGAATGAATTACTGGCTTCGCACCAGGGTGCCAGCAATCGAATGGTGGATATTGAAGATATGAATGAAAAAGAGCTCGACCAATTGCATAAATTTTACGTACAATTGTCGGAACTGGCCGAACGCGAAGATGATCTCACTTGTACGCACTCCATTGATGCTGCCGAAGAGAATCATAATGCTAAACTAACTTTATTACAATCAAAACCACACTATAATGCCCACAAACTTAAAACCAGAAGTAAAAAAAGTAACTGAGCAAACCGATCTGGATAAAGTATTTGCCGTAAGGCGCGAAGTGTTTGTAGTTGAACAAAACTGCCCTCCAGAATTAGAATGGGAGTTTGAAGATGAATCAACCCACTTTCTGGCCACTATTGATGGAGAACCGGCTGGTGCCTGTCGCTGGCGAAAAACAGATAAGGGCTATAAACTGGAGCGTTTTGCCGTATTGAAAAAATTCCGTGGCCATGGCATAGGGCAGGCCCTGGTGCAAACCGTTCTGGATAATTTGCCGGCCGATGCTACCTATGTGTATATGCACGCGCAAACACAGGCCGTATCCCTTTATGAGCGGTTTAATTTTGAAAAGACAGGTCCGGAGTTTGAAGAAGCCGGCATATGGCATTATAAAATGATCAGGAAATAAAAGCTACCGGCCTTGCAACCAATTTGCATCAGGTTTCGTCTTGCTCTTAATTAGATATACTTTTATAAACAACTTTATGATCAACCGCTGCCTGCCGCTATCAAAAATCTTTAAATTATTGTTTATCTGTTTTATTTGTTTTGCTGCTTTTAATAGCCTGGCGCAGGATAAAACTAAAACTATCGGTAACAAACTCCGGTCAGGAACAACCAATAACTCTTTCAATGTTGTACAAGGGGCGCAAGTAGGGATCAGGATGAATGCCGGCCATAAACCGGTTGAATTACTGAAACTGAGTTTTCATGTCGACAACCTGGGTAAGGATACTATTCCGTTTAAAGTGAACGTGTATGCCATGGGCGATAAATTGCCAGAGGGCGACAACCTGGTTAAAGAAGAAATAAGGGGATCAATAATTAGGAAAAAAAATCCTAACGAGCCGCTAATGAATAACCAATTGATCACCGTTGATCTGGCACCGTACAAAGTGGAGGTAAAAGGCGATATATTGGTTGCTGTTGAATTTTTAAAAACGCAGCCCCGTAAAGAACTCGGTTTTTCATGCGGCGTACTCAACGGCGGCACTTATCGCAAAAATGGCCCAACCGAAGAATGGAAAAAAATACCCATTGTTGGCGCCGATTTTAATGTGCTGGTTAAAAAGCTAAAGTAGAGTAAGTACTAGCCAATTTAACTATACAGCTCCTGTTCCTCAGTGTAATACGTTTTTCTTGTGCCTTCCTTCACAATGATCTTTTCGCCTTTAGGGCTATGGGGCTTTTTTGAATTGTGGATATGCATAAAATCCCTAACCTCACCGTTGATGATATCGGGATTTGATTTAAGGATAGCCTTTTCGGCATCAGTAAGTACGGTGTGGATGGATTTAACCAATTCCTTTATCTTATGCTCCGGAATTTTACTGCTTATAGACATCGGCGATATACCTGCATGCCACAAGATCTCATCGGCATAAGCATTGCCAATACCGCGAATAATCTTTTGATCAAGCAAAACCGTTTTAATATTGGTTTTTGTTTTTTGCAAACGATGAATTAAATAATCAACGCCGGCATCTTCAGATAAGGCATCAGGTGACTCTTTTTCTTCTGGGTTTAAGGTAGGATTAGCTATTCCCTGGAAATCTGTCAATACCAAACCATTACCATCTGTAAAATGCAATTCAATAATGGGGTATTTATGCTCGTTTTTACCTTCGAATAAATATAGTTTACCATGCAACATCAGGTGCAAACCGAGAACATCGCCTTTTGAAAATTTAAAGTAAAGCTCTTTACCTTCCCGATACACTTTATCCAACTTCTGGCCTTCTAGTGTATCCTTCAGCTCCAGATGACTTACATTCAATTTTTTGGCGTTGATAATGGCTACATGTTTAACCGTTTTACCGGCTAACTTTTTATCGAGATTATAACTAAAGGCTTGCAGATCGGGTAATTCAGGCATGATGACAGCTTTTAAATATGCAAAACCAAATATAAGAGGATAAGTTTTAATTTAAGCGCTTGCCCGGCCATAACCAACTGTATCACGGTATAATTGCGGCGAGACATCGGCATTTGTTTTAAAAAACCTGCTGAAATAATATTCATCATCATAACCTAACTCGTAGGCTATTTCCTTTATCGGTTTATTGGTCAAATACAACTCGCGTTTGGCTTCAACAATAATGCGTTCAGCAATCAGGTTGCTGATGGTTTTATTAAAATGGGCTTTGGTGATACGAGCCAGGGCTTTCGCCGAAATATTCAGCATATCGGCATAATGACTGGCGCTATGTTTGGTTTTAAAATGAGCTTCGATGGCATCCTTAAGATCCTGCAATATATAGGGCTCCTTTGTATCATCATCGAGCTGATACAAAATATCCTGTTGCTCAGTTTTTAAACGGGATGCCGTTATCAGGAAAATTTTGAGATAGGAGATGAGTATTTCATATTGTGCGAGCGCTTTATTCAGCATTTCGGCCTTCATTTGCTCCAGCAGTAAATTTAAAAGTGATTCATTTACCGCATCAACCATTACGTAAGGTGGTTTGTATATGTTATCAAACAAGATACCACTACACGATACTTCTTTATGATGTTTCAGAATACAAAAAAAATCAGGATGAAACTGAATGGCCACACCCTTTATAGGCCCCTGTGCCAATAACATAAACGGTTGATAGAGCGAAAAGGCAAGCATCCGTCCGGCTTCAAAAGTGTATTCCGAAAAATCTGATTTTAATATACCAGACCCTTCTTTGATCCAGATAAGCGAAAAATAATTATGACGCTGCAAATGATCAAAGTGACTATTGTCATCAAACCAAAATAATTTAAAGGCGAGATTCCCTTTTGGTTCATCAATCAGTGTAAATGTATTTTGCGTATTAATCATTTAGTATTATTAGCTAATTATGCCTTTAAATAACCGTAAAGTTAAACAATACAGCAAAAGCCAAAGCATTTGTGCTTGACTTTTACTGTTAGTTACATAGTTTCTTAAGCTTCGATTTCCTGTAGTGGTTTTGCAACCGGGAAATCAATTTCGGTATTAGCAGTATTATTAAAGTAGTTGGTTAATATATTTAGGGCAACGTGGCCAACTACCTCACCAATTTCACCTTCTGACAGACCTGCCGCTTTTACAACTTCAACATCGCTATCATTTACCAGACCATTTTTAGCAATCAACACGTTTGCAAATTTCAGAGCCGCTTCGGTTTTGGCATCAGATGAATTTGCCTGACGAGCTTTGACAATACTATTAGTATCGATATGAACCAATTTTTCACTTATATAAGAATGTGCAGATAAACAGTAACCACATGCGTTTGTCTCAGCTATGGAGAGCGCTAAAAATTCGCTGTTTTTTGCACCTAACAAACCGTGGGATAAGGTATTGTTCAGGTCAAGGTAACCTTGTAATAAGGCCGGTGAGCTACCCATTGTACGCATCATGTTAGGCACTACACCTAATTTACTTTGTATTGCATTAAATAATTCTTTTGTTTTACCTGTTGCTTCGTCAGGATTTATTGCTTTTAAACGTGCCATTGTTTTGTCTTTTTAGTTTGTCGTTATTGACAATACAAAATTGCATACAAGTATGAAGCGGTAACATGGATGAATTTCGTAAGTGCATGGACAATTTTCCCGGAAATGCCCTTACTTAAGAGAAAAGAAATTTTCTGTATCTGGAAACAGCTGCTTCCACCGCTTTTTCCTGTGTTTTATTTAATGAGCCAAACAAATTTAAATGGACATCGACAGATTTAGCTTTAACCGTTCGCTTCCAGGTACCCACAACCTGATTATCGACAATTATTGCCGGATCGAAAATTACATGTCGTGCCTGCTTAAGATATTTTGGATTAACCAATGCATCACGATCCTTGTACGCAATTGCAAATTCATCAAATGCCGGTAATAAATAGGCTTTTGTTTTGAGTGAAGGCAGGTCAATTGTATTATCCGGCATCCAATAGGTACGACCATCAACTACATCATTAATCAATTGCGATTTGACCTGTTCAAGCCCGATACCTGAATCAGTTAAAGTTAAGCCAGACCAGTTTGCAAAATCATGTAAAGTAGCCGGGCCACGACTTTTAAAATAACCCAGGGCCAGTTTAGCCAATGCTTCTTCCTGAGTTAATATAGGTGTTACAGGAGCCCGGTCATCAAGTAAAGCATAGGTAAATTGTTTACCAACCCGGGCTCCACTGCAAATAACCTGGTCAAGTTCGGCACGCATGAGTATTATGGTAAACCTGATGTCGTCGGTCGCAATACCGGCCTGTTTAATCAAGTTTAAAACCTCGGGACGGCTCAACTGCTTGTTACCCTGTAGGGTTCTGGTCAACAGCTCATTGGTTTTATTAAACAAAGCATCGGTAAATCCAAATTTCCGATAAAATGGTGCATTTATAGCGTGAATACGTGGCGCGGTAAGCGTTAATAGCCAACGGATATCCTGGGGCGAAACAAAATGCCAGGTAGGCCGTAACAAGTGGGTACGTAATATTTTGCCATCTGTTATAGCTTGTTCTATAACATCCTCACTGGCGTTATACGTCCGCAAAGCTATCGCCCATTTGGCTCCGGCATAGTCCTGCGCCTGCATAGCTACCATGTGTTTTATAACATTTTCTGGTTCACTAAACTGTGGATTATAAATTTGTTGGTTATGGATTCGTTGTGCAGCCAGATAGTTATTCTTCATTATAATTCCTGATAGATTGATTATAAAGTTAAAATTAATGGTTAGGAATGACAGCAGTTTGTCAGCATTAAAAGATATCATTATTTAGCGTAGATGCTTTAATTTTATAGGCAGAATGAATAATATAAAACCCGGATACTTTATAGGAGGTTTGGTTATTGGCATAATCATCGGTTTAATTCTGCACAGTTTGCCTGTGGGCATAGCGATAGGGCTGGTAATGGGTATTCTAATTACGTTTAAAAAAGCCAGAGAATAAAACATGTCCTTTTTTCTATGTAAAGTTTTCCAAATAAGTGCGGTAAAAGCCGGGCAATTGTGGGTTTACATGGTTTACACAATTTACGACTAAAATTGATTTATTAAATTGAAAATCAATAAGTTAACTAAAATAAACCATCATATAGTGTAAACCATCATTATTCTGGGTTTACATTGATCGAACCAGAGTGAGGGGAACATTTGTAACAAAGTCATGGCCAAAAGCCATCAAACATTATGTTTACTTTTACTTAATCATAGATTAACATAAAGAGGGTTATTTCACACCATGAAAAGAGAGCTTTAGGATATGACGCTTTTATTGACATTAAGATTGGCTGGACGAACACAAAATTATTGTCCCACAAATCTCTAACTGCGACTGCACAATTATCTTTCTTTTCTGTTAATACGCTTACAGCTGGTTCTTCGTATCAGAGCTTCAATCTATCACAAAGCAAATACATTATCAGGGCTCAGGTTTAATTTACATTTACTTAAACTATTATGGTTAGTTCAATTAAAAACATAAGCTGCATTATAGCTTTAAGCTTAGGAATTAGTGTATCAGCAATGGCGCAGATACCAGGTAAAGTAAAAGGAACAGGGCAGGTATTACTTCCCAATGGCTGGAAGTTAAGTCCAGCCGGAAGATCTTTAACATTGGGCGATCTGCCTTTAAATATGCAAATAAGTACATCTGGCAAATTATTGGCAGTAACCAATAATGGTCAGAGTACGCAATCGTTGCAGCTCATAGATCCCAAAACCGAAAAATTACTGGACGAGCGGGTGCTGGGCAAATCATGGTACGGATTAGCCTTTAGCCGCGACGAAAAACATCTGTACGCATCAGGCGGGAACGATAACTGGATATTGGACTTTCATTTAAAAGATAATAAACTAAACCAGGCTGATACTATAAAGCTGGGTACGCCATGGCCTAAAAGCAAAATATGCCCTACAGGTATCGCCGTTAATAAAACTAATACTAAACTATATACAGTAACCAAGGAAGACAGCACACTCTATATTATTGATCCGCAAGCAAAACAGATCCTTCATAAAGTTCAGCTGCCTGCTATTGCTTACAGTTGCGTGCTATCCTCTGACGAAACAAAGCTTTACGTTTCACTTTGGGGTGGCAGAGCCGTTGCGGTAGTAAATACAACATCTCAAGTTATTGAAAACAGAATAGCAACCGGCGATCATCCAAATGAATTGCTCTTGAATAAAAAGGGGAATTACCTGTTTGTGGCCAACGCTAATGACAATACGGTTTCCATCATCAGTACTAGTAGTAATAAGGTAATTGAAACGGTTGCCACTACATTATACCCAACCCGTCTTACCGGTTCCACTACCAACGGACTGGCACTTAGCGCTAACGAAAAAACATTGTACATTGCTAATGCCGATAATAATTGCCTGGCTGTATTTGATGTATCAAAGCCTGGTTATAGTAAAAGCCAGGGTTTTATCCCTGTAGGCTGGTATCCCACCAATGTAAAAACATTAGGGAGTAAAATACTGGTAACCAATGGAAAAGGGCTAAGTTCTATGGCTAACCCGCAGGGCCCTCAACCTATCTCAAAGGCCGATAACAGTGGCTATCAAACGGGCAGCACAGCAAACAGCCATTTGCAATACATTGCTGGCTTATTTAAAGGTTCATTATCTTTTATTGATGTTCCAAAGCCTGAACAGTTGAAACAATATACACATCAGGTTTATGCTAATACCCCATTTACCGACAAAAGGACCCAAACCGCTGATGGGGAGGTCGGAAACCCAATTCCCCGTAAACTCGGCGAAAAATCGCCTATAAAGCATATCTTTTATATTATTAAAGAAAACCGCACCTATGACCAGGTTTTAGGAGATATGCCGGGTGGCAATGGCGACACATCCTTAACCTTATTTGGCAAACACGTAACCCCCAATCACCACGCATTAGCCAGTGAATTTGTATTGCTTGATAATTTTTATGTTGACGCGGAAGTAAGTGCCGATGGACATAATTGGAGTATGGCAGCATACGCTACCGATGTTGTTGAAAAAACCTGGCCAACCAGCTATGGCAATCGGGGTGGCAGCACCAATTTTGAAGGTGGCAGGCCGGCTACTTATCCACGCGATGGCTTTATTTGGGATTATTGTAAACGAGCTGGCATTACTTATCGAAGCTATGGCGAATTCAGTGACGATGGAAAGGCTAATATTAAAACGCTGCAAGGGCATATCTGTCCACAATCACCGGGCTTCAACTTGGACATAAAAGATCAAGTTCGGGTTGACGCCTGGCAACATGATTTTGATTCACTGCTTACAATTAATGCTGTACCTCAGTTTAATACTATCCGTATTTCAAATGATCATACCAGTGGGCAAAAGAAAGGTAAGATATCGCCAGTTGCGGCGGTTGCCGATAATGACCTTGCCATCGGTCGTTTTATCGAGCATTTATCACAAAGCTCTATCTGGAAGGAATCTGTTGTATTTATACTGGAAGATGACGCTCAAAATGGCCCGGATCATGTAGACGCTCACCGTTCGCCTGCATTTGTAGTTGGCCCTTATGTAAAACATAATGCTGTTGTGCATACCATGTATTCAACTTCGGGCTTTTTACGAACCATGGAACTGATACTCGGTTTACCCCCTATGAGCCAGTATGATGCCGGGGCAATGCCTTTATATGAATGCTTCACCAGTAAAGCTGATGTTACACCTTACCAACTAAAACCGGCGGAGGTTGATCTGGAAAGGCGGAATATTGCCAATAACGAAAGTAGCCGCCGCTCTGAATCATTCAACTTTGCCAAAGAGGATGCGGTACCTGATCTTGACTTGAACGAGGTAGTCTGGAAATCGGTAAAAGGTGAGCATTCCACAATGCCGGCACCAAAAAGAAGTGCTTTTGTACTGTTAGAGCAAAAAAAGAAAGATGACGATGATTGATTCAGTATTTAATTAACCGGCCGGTCATACTTATTCACCATTTAAAACACCAATATTTCACCAACATGGATTTTAAGAAATACTTATTCCTATTATTAACTATAGTTGCCTACCACAGCTATGGCCAAACAGCAGACCAAAACTACAAACTGATAGGCAGCAATATTATACAGACCAAAAACTATTACCTGCTTACTTTATTTCAAAATAATGCAGCGGTAAAACAGCTGCTAAGCAATGATCCCGAACTGGTTAAATTGACTCAAACCCGGTTGGATAATATTAAATCGTCACTTACAACTTGTAAAGATCCATTGTGTTTTACGCAAGTATTAAAGTTTAGTGATGGTGAGATCAAAACCGTTAGTGACCGACTTACCAATTTATATAAAGCAGGTAATGCTCTGGACAATTTGATAAAACAACATGTAATACCTTCCGGTACTTACCAGCAATTCAATAGCTTGTCGCCGGTTCAAATACTGGTTAGTGCCTGGGAACAGGATGCTAAAGCGGTTAATTATACGATTGAGGTCTATGCTGAGGGCCGGAAACCAAATTATCCGGCTATTGACTCTATCAGCTTCAATGTAAAAAGCCGGGGATATCTTAACCTGGTTTATGATGCCTCTGCGACTATATGGGACGAAAGCAAAAACGAAAAGCTGTTTTTTTTACCATCCATGAATTATGCATTACATTGTCTGGAAATAAATGAAAGAGATGATGCCGCCAATGATGAACCAATGATCTCGGGGATCAATAAGAACGCTTATAATCGTGCAAAAACCATCAATTGGGCCAAGTATAAATACACCATGATCCTGATACCCGGAGCAGGTCCGGATATTGATGGTGTGGCCTTAAGTGCCGAAGGAATGTTACGATGTCGTGTAGCTGCATTACGCTACTTCGAAGGTTTGGCGCCTTTTATCATAACATCGGGCGGTAAAGTGCATCCGTATAAAACAAAATACTGTGAGGCTGACGAAATGAAAAAGTATATGATCGAAAAACTGCATGTGCCGGAAAACGCCATATTGGTTGACCCTCATGCGCGGCACACCACTACTAATATGCGTAATTGTGCCCGTATCATATTCCGTTACGGGATGCCATTTGGTAAGCCATGTATCACCTCAACAGATAAATCACAAAGCTATTTTATATCAAACATGGCTGCCCGCTGTGAAAAGGAGCTAGGATATGTGCCTTACAAGCTGGGCAACCGCCTGTCAGATACCGAACAGGAATTTTACCCAACTATTGAATCCTTGCGAATCGACAATGATGAACCTCTGGATCCATAGCAGATCAGTTTATCCGGGACACTATTTTTCAAACACATAACAAAGATGATCATGAAGAAATTATTTTTTGCTTCAACGACTATACTATGCTTAGGCTTCTTCGCATTTATAAATAAAACGGTTGATATGGCTATTACCCATTCCATAACTATCGATTCATTGGGTGCCTGTCAAGGTATTTCTTATCAAAACGGAAGGATATTTTTATATGGCGACCGTGAGGTTGGGATGATAAGGGAATTTAAACTGGTAGGGGATAGTCTTACTTATACCAACAAAGAATATAAACTAACCCAAAATGGGCAGGATGTGATCAATCATCCAACAGGCATTGCCTATAATGGAACCGGGCCTACTTTTATGGGTAATTCTATCCGTTTAAATAAGGAAGGTACTAAATGGAAAGCTGTAATTTATTGTATTGATTGGAAAGGGCTACTGAAAACCGGCAATCTTGATGGTAATTTGATAAATACAATTGATGATGATGCCTGTATTCAGGGTACAAGACCTGAATATGTAAAATACAACAACAAGTGGTATGTAGCTACAGCCGATTACGGTAATAACGGTAACGAGGTGAGATTGTATGATCCGGAAACGCTAAAAACAGCTTCTAAAACAAGTGAAAAGGGTGTATTGTTTAAAAAATTTACCTGTACCGCCTGGGTGCAAAATTTATATTATCTGGCAGATAAAGGCATTTTAGTATTGATCCAAAATCAAACTGAGGGCCGAAAGTGGAGATTTACCTACCTTGACCTGAAAAAATCTATCGAAACAGGACAGCAACAAGTGATCAGGACAGTTGATATCAATGAAAGACTTGATGAATTAGAAGGTTTTGCCTTTACTGGCACTGGGAAAAAGGGCATTGCCGTAACATCATCGCGAAAAAACAATGTAAACTATATCCATATTGGTTGGTAATGTTACCCGCAATGTATTGGTTTGTTAATATGTAGTTTATAATCTGACTACATAGGGGTATTAAATTTGTAGCGTTTATCAGGAGCGAATCAATGATATATATAAATTTATCAGAACAATTGCTACTAAATCGATGTAGCGATGGTGACACCGCTGCTTTTCAGGAACTTTATCATCGGTATAAAGAGTTCGTTTTTAATATAGTTTGCTTAAGACTCGCCAGTAAGGAAGACGCAAGAGATGTTACACAGGATATTTTTATAACGCTGTGGACAAATCGTGAGCAGTTACGTAATTTAAATGATTTTAAATTATACTTATACGTTTTTAGTCGTAATCAGGTAGTATCAGCCTATCGGAAAAAGAATACCCAAATTAAAGGCGAAAATTATCTCATAGGCAAAATTGAGGAAATGGCTCATTCTGCTGAAGAGTACCGATTTGCCCGTGAACTAACTGATCATATTGATCAATTGGTGGTACAACTGCCTGAAACCATGCGTTCTTGTTATAATTTAAGCAAAAACGAGGGCAAAAAGAATGGTGAGATTGCCCATATCCTCAACATATCAGAAAAAACAGTACGCAATAATGTATCCGAGGCTTTAAAGCGCCTCCGCTTAAATTTGCGAAATAGTCATCCCGAACTTTTAATACTTACCATTGTCCTTAGCTTTAAAGCTATTTTTTCAGTGATTCTAACAACCATACTTAAAAGGTAACAAATTGTTAACCTTTTCTTAAAGGACAAACTGCCTTTGTATACGAGCTTATCTAAAAGCAGGGTATAGTGAACAAAAGGGTTAAGAAATTATTTGAAAGGTATCAATCGGGACAAGCAAATAATCAGGAACGCAAAATAGTTGAAGACTGGTTTGCCAGTTTTGAAAAGGCAGATATTGAAGAACTAAGTACAGAAGAAAATCTTGATTTTTTTTCGCCAATGGACGAAAAAATAAATCAAATGCTTTTTGCACAGCCGCGTCATTCATTTAGTTATAAATGGCTGTACGCAGCAGCGGCTCTAATATTGGTATCTTTTGGAATTGCATGGTTTAAATATGGCCAAACCGCCGATAAGGAAAGTTTAACAATTTCTTACAGCATTATTGCAGCACCAAAGGGTACAAAAAAACGATTCTCATTACCCGATGGCAGCTGGGTTAGTCTTAATTCAGGTTCTCATATCCGCATTCCATCAAACTTTGGCATAAAAAGCAGAGAGGTGTCTCTTTCTGGCGAGGCTTTTTTTTCAATAAAACACAACGCTGCCAAACCATTTACTATCCACTCCTCCAAGTTACTAATTACAGATCTGGGTACCGAATTTGACGTAAAAGCTTACCCTGAAGAACAAAAAATACAAATAGCAGTGGAAAGCGGTAAAGTAAAGGTGGAAAAAAACAGCGTCGGGCGTAAGCCTGAAATGTTTGCCGGCGCAATTACCCACAACCAACAATTGGTGTATGATAAACAAAGCAACAAGCATGCTTTAAGCCAGGTTCAAACCTCTGATTTAACTGCCTGGCAATATAATAAGCTATGTTTTAACAATGCCTCTATGGATGAGATTTCCCACACGCTTGAAAGGTGGTATAATGTAACCATAAAGCTTAAAAACAATAAAGAGTGCCGACGCTACACTGTTAGCTTTAATAACGAACCTCTTGATCAGGTATTAAATGTACTTACCCGCCTTACAGGTTTACGCTACCAAATGAAAAATAAGATTGTATTAATTAATCTAAAAAATTGTACCAGCATGAAATAGCAGCCAGTTCATTAAAACAGGGAACGCTTCACCATTCCCTGTTAAATCAGACACTAAAGTAGTGTCTGCCTTCAAAAACGATCTTACAATCATTAAAAATTCTTCTAAAATGCAAAATTTTTATCGAATCAGTCCTCCATTTTATTTAATAAAGAAGTTTACATCAATAATACTTCATCCTTTGCTCGTAATAATATTTTTATTACAGATAGGCGTCCCTGCTTTTGCAGCCGACGGGCAAACCATTAACAACACCCGTATATCAATTATAGCTGATAATCTTACCATTAAGGACATTTTTGCCATCATTGAACAAAAAACAGATTTCATTATCGGATATGATAATACTGTTGATATTAAAAAACACGTATCACTTCGCGTAAACAATCAAACCATAAGCGAGGTATTAAAACAGTTATTAAAAAACTACAAAGGAACCATTAGCCAGGTAGATGATCATCATGTGGTGATCCGGGTAGAAAAACCCGCATTGGATCTCAAAAATCCATCAAAAACAGAACAGGCTGCGGCAGTAAAAATATCGGGTACCGTAGTTGATGAAGCTGACTTACCCTTACCGGGAGTAAGCGTTTATGAAAAAAAGTCACATAAAGGCACCTCTACCGATGTTAATGGTAGGTTTAATATTACTGTTGAACCGGGTTCAACGTTGGTTTTTACTTTTGTGGGTTATGCAGATCAGGAAATTGTTGTTGACAACAAAACTACGATCCATGTTAAGTTAAAACCTGCTGCCAATATTTTGAACGAAGTTGTAGCCATTGGTTATCAAACAGTGCGCAAAAGTGACTTTACAGGAGCCGTTGCCAGCGTTAGATCAGAAGAACTGAATTTAACCGCGCCAACCGCGGGCCAGGCCCTTGTTGGTAAGGTGGCAGGCGTACAGGTATCGCAAATAACAGGTGCTCCTTACGGAACCACCAAAATTGCTGTACGTGGTGTTGGCTCTTTTAATGCCAGTTCTGATCCGCTGTATGTCATTGACGGCTACGCCGCCGGCAATGACCTGTTTATTAATCCAAATGACATTGAATCAATAAGCATATTGAAAGATGCTGCATCGGCAGCTATTTATGGATCGAGAGCTGCAGGAGGGGTGGTGCTGATCACAACCAAGCACGGTTCAAAAACCGACAGTAAGGGTAAGTTTGAATATGATTACCAAGCCGGGATAAATCAAATGGCTAAAAAGGTTGATCTGTTAAACTCTGACCAATTTGCTCAACTGGTAATCGATGGTCGTAATAACTCTTATCATGATCTTTGGATAACCACCGGTCATACCTGGAACGATGCCATGTACTCAGATAATAACGCAACTCGTATTGCCAATGTGGGTAATGCCGGTTCTGTGAGTATTCCTCCTTATCTATATAACTTTCAAACGCAATCACTGATTCACCAAACGGTTAACACCGACTGGCAGGATGAGTTATACCGTAACGCTTTAACACAAAACCATAACCTGTCATTCACCGGCAGCTCAAACGGAACCCGCTATTATTTTAGCACAGGTTACCAGGATCAACCTGGTATTATGTTGGGTACCGGACAGAAAAAAATTAATCTGCGCGCCAATGTTGATGGCCAGATAGGAAAAAGGCTGCAAGTAGGTGCCAATATTGCATTTACGCAAACTACTAATCAGGAAACTCAGGATGGTCGTTGGGATCATAGCCCGGCTTTTGGGGCCTTGATATATATGCCATTCTTCCCTGCCTACAATCCCGATGGCAGTATTGCTACAAACGTGGCTGCAGCGCAATCAACGGCTTACGCTTACCAGTCAATTGAAAATCCAATAGCAACAGCAACATTAATAAAGATAAACCGGGTGGGCGACCGTGCAACCTATAATGCCCATGCCAGTTATTCTATTTTGGATGGATTGACATTCAATGCCAACTTAGGCATGCAAACTTATGCCGAGAACTATAATTATTATTTACCTACCAACATTAGTAATGGTGCAAACCCACCAGGTTCACCTCAATCAATACAGGCGGCAAAAGCTGTCAGACAAACCATTGACTATCGTGATCAGTTAGGTGAGCTTACTTTAAATTACAGCAAACAGCTGGGCAAAAATCATTTTGATGGTTTAGTAGGTTATACCGCTCAAAAAACAACTAATAATGTACTTACGGTACAAGGTACGGGCTTTCAGAACGATAATATACCTAACATAACTGGTGCTGCTCCAAGCCAGATAACGTTAATTACACCCACCAGCGGTTTTATTGAAGGTGTACAGCCAACAGGCGATGATACTTTTACATTATTATCATACCTGGCAAGGGTAAATTATAATTATGACAGTAAGTATTTTTTATCGGCTTCTTTCCGTACAGACGGTTCTTCACGCTTTGGGTCTAATAACAGGTATGCAGCTTTTCCATCGGTATCTGCGGGTTGGAATTTGTCTGATGAAAAATTTTATCATAGCTGGCTTGGTGACCAATCAACCGTTAAATTGCGTGCAAGCTGGGGTTTAAGTGGTAATTATAACGTGGGTAATTATAATACCCAACGTGTATTTAACTCGCCTGTAAACACGGTATTTGGTACAGGATCACTATCCTCTGCACTTACTGCCGGTACAATTAAAGACGCAAATTTAGGCTGGGAATCAACTTCACAATATAACTTTGGTGCCGATTTAGGCTTGCTTAAAGGCCGCCTTTTTATTATTGCCAATTATTACCTGAGCCACTCTTACAATTTATTATTTAATCAACCGATATCAGCCATTTCAGGAAGTTCAACCATCCTTACCAATTTAGGTTCTAATTCAAAAATTAGCAACAAAGGATTTGATTTTCAGGTTGACGGTAAGGCCATTGCCACCAAAGATTTTACTTTAAATATAAGCGGTAATATTTCTATAAACCGGAACAAGGTACTTAGTTTAAGTGGTAACAATACCATCCTCACCGCCGGCGCCGAGCGATCATACTTAACTAGCATTACACAAACCGGGCAACCTATAGGTATGTTCTATGGCTACCAGGTAGGCGGCATAGTTACGCAGGCCGATCTGGCTAATATAGCTGCCGATAAAGCAAACTATAATTCAGCTACGCACTCTTACCCTGCAGGTTATAAAATCAAGGGGCCACCAATTTCTACATTTTCAACAACTCCGCTGCAGGCAGGCGATCTTTATTTTAAAGATGTTAACGGCGATGGTATAGTTGATAGTAAAGATGCGGGTGTTATTGGCACTCCATATCCAAAATTCACTTATGGTTTTGCTATCAATGCAACTTATAAGGGCTTCTTCTTCAGTTCGGCATTTGCCGGTTCATATGGCAACCAGGTGCTTGACGGACAAGATTACTATCTGTACAATATGGAAGGCTCAGGTAACCAATACGAGGATGTAGCCAACCGCTACCGTAATGCCGCTGATCCGGGCGATGGTTCGGTTTACCGGGCATCGCGCGGCAGCACGCAAAGTAATAGTACCAGGTTATCGACATTTTATTTACAGAGTGGCTCTTTCCTGAGAAATACCAATACAACCATTGGTTATACCATTAAGTCAGACTACATAAGTCGTAATTTGGGTTTAAGCGGCCTTAAAGTATACGGCTCAATTAACAACGGCTTTACTATTACCAAATACAAAGGCTATAATCCCGAGGTTAATTACAATTACACCAATAGCGGTTCGCAGGGTGCTAATCTTGCACCAGGTATTGATTATGGCGTTTACCCATTGGTACGCTCATACAATCTGGGTGTTAAAGCAACTTTTTAATTAAAAAAATCAATTCTTGATCAACATGAAGAATATAAATATAAAACTAGTGTGCCTGGCAGCATTATTTATGCTGGGTTCCTGCAAAAAGGATTTTCTACAGCAAAGCAACCCTGATGCCAGTGTAATAGCCACTTCCTTTAAAACTGAGAACGACGTATTATTAGCAGTTAATGGCTGTTATTCCTTATTGAGAAGCGGTAATACAATAGGCGAAGGTAGCGACCTGTGGACGGATCAACGGTCAGACGATACCGGAACCAATGACAATCAATCAAACGCCGGCGAACCTTTTGGGTTCAACAACTTTTCGCTGATACCGACCAACAGCTATTTATACACCCATTGGTTAAATATGTATACGGTTATATCAAATTGTAATATCGTATTGTCAAACATAGATAAGGTAACTTTTGCTAAGCCCGAAACCAAACAACAGTATAAAGCTGAGGCCGAATTTATACGTGCCCTGATCTATTTTCATATGGTGCGCGAATGGGGCGATGTGCCGCTGGTTACCAAACAATTGATCAGTACTGCTGATGTTACTGCAAATACCTTCCGCTCGCCACAAGCAACAGTTTATGCGCAGATAGTTGCCGATTTAAAAGACGCTCAGGGTAGTCCGCTACCTGCTACCCAGGCTACTGGTACTATTGGTCGTATATCACTTGCCGCTGTAAATACTTTGCTGGGTCAGGTTTATTTAACTATGGCTACAACACTGGATGCGGCAAATAAAACTGCTAATTTAAATAATGCTTTAACAAGTCTCACTGCAGCATATAATGCCAAAACCTTTGCCAACTTAAAGGATATTCCATACACTGATGTATTTGATGTAACAAAGAAGTCTACCTGCCCGGAATTGATATGGCAAATTGTAAATATCCAGGGAGATCCTATTTATAGCTCAAGCATAGCGGCAAATAATCAGGCTAAAGGCGAAACTATTAACTCTCAAAAAACATCAACCGGTGTTGGTAACAATGTAACACATGATCTGGTGAATGACTACGAACCTAATGATCCGCGTGGTGCATTCTCTATCAAATTTGCCAATGATGCTACTGTTAAAGATTGGTTTGTTACCAAATTCAGGGATGTAAGTTCTGGAGCAGGTAAAAACGGTTATGGCGGAAATGATTGGATTCTGATGCGTTATGCCGATGTGATCCTGATGCTTGCCGAAGTAAATATGTATCTTGGTAACAATACCGCCGCTATCCAGTACGTGGATATGGTACGTGCGAGGGCTGGTATGCCAACTTATGAAGTTTCTTCTCTGGATCCTAACTACAGTTCTAAATATCCTACGCTTAAACTGGCTATATTACACGAACGTCGTGTTGAGCTGGCTTTTGAGCACCATCGTTTGTTCGACCTGTTAAGAACATTTACTACCGATGAATTGGTAACCTATTTCCACAGCAAAAAACAGGCTGATTTTGGTTCGGCTCTACTTTCAAATTTCTCAGCTAAAGACAGGTATTTCCCAATTCCGTTTAATGAAACCAAATTAGACCCGGTTAAAATGTATCAAAATCCAGGATATTAATTCTACTTCTTATCCGATAATAAAAAGGGAGGCTTTGTGTCTCCCTTTTTTTGTTATCAATCATTTTTTATCGTGATAAATGAAATAATTTTTCATGTCTTCGCACCCGGACAGAAACACCATATAACTACCTCAATAACAGAAACAAACACCTGCCATAACAACACAAAAAAGTTGCGTAAAACTACGCAGCTATTTAAAGTATTTTTCGTAAAAGTACGCGCGCTAATTAATAATTAAGCACCTAGCTTTATATCATAATAATTCTCCCTGAAATTATTAACCTGCTGTTTTATACGTCCCTTTTATAAAACAGATTTTATAACCGCATAAAACCTTATAACGTCATGATAGATCAGGTATTAACATTCTTGAACACGCAATTGGATAGCTACCTACGGTTAAAGTTGGATCCCGCCAACAGTAATTCTTTCATACAGTTAGCCAATATTGCCTGGAATGATAGCGATACCTCTGGATCTAACGGAACAAATAACCCTTCAAATGCGTTCATCACCCTGGTAAATATTGAGGAAGACAGGATCAGTAAATCACCTGAAAATTATATTCGGCAGGGAAGCGAAACCACCTACAAGAATCCTAAAATATACCTTAATCTTTATGTGTTGTTCGCAGTTAACCTGTCATCTTATACTGAGTCGTTAAAGCGGCTTTCTTATATCATCCAGTTTTTCCAATACCAAAATGTATTTACACCTCTCGGCTCACCTGATTTACCTGCCGGAGTCGAAAAACTGATCATGGATCTTAATACACTTTCATTCCAGGATATGAACAACTTATGGGGTATACTGGGTTCAAAATATTTACCATCTGTAATGTATAAAATGCGGATGATCAGTATAAGCGAAGAATTTACACAGGGCAATGCTCCCTTGTTACATGAAATTATTGTTAACGACAAAACGCTGCAAACGTTATGATAGATATCAATTTCGGAAACCTGTTCACGGTTGAACTATTGCATAGTTACTATAAGGATCAACTGTGTCCCGACTTTAATATTTCGGCCTCCAACCAAACCGTAAAAACTTTAGGTGGTCATCAAATAATAGCCAGGCAATATTATAACCAACTAATTGCCGGGGCAAACTGTGATACCAAAGTAAGTCCACTAAAACCATTCATCGCGATTGAAGAGGGTGCGCAATTTACTTTCTTCATGCAGCTTAATAACCCTGTGTTTTTTAACTATACCAATTTATCATCAACCGCGCCTGGCAAAATTTACTACTTCACCAACAGGAATAATAACATCAGTAACGGAAAAACTTTTCTCACCAGCAAAATAACAGCTTATAATGCAGCGAATACCTATGCACCTGATGATTTAGCATTAAACGGTAGTGGTACTACCTATCGGGCTATTAGTAGCAGTAAACCCGGCAATAGTTTTGATCTTTCTAATACCGATCATTGGATGGCAGTTGATAACAATCAGTATCTTTCGGATAATGATGCTCTACAATGGATGCCTTCCATATCAGTATATCAATTAGGATCTCCTCAACCATCTGTCAGCATATCTGTATTAGGTTATGATAGCATTACAACAGCTTACACCCAATCTGTACTTTCAAAAACAATAGCTTTTGCAAATCCAGCATCATCATTTACACTTGATCTTAGCTTTTTACAGCCGGGAAAATATTCATTGACAATTAACGGGTTTCAACAATGGATCTACATTAATGATGAACTTACTGATGGTAAAACTTTTGCCGTAATTGATATTTTTAATGATGCTGCACCAGTTTCATCCGCCTTACTTGATGGTAGTGGAGCACTTCTCAACCCGGCTCCTTATTACAGCATTTACTTTTTAAGCCGGGCAACCATTTGGAAATATATTCTGGCAAGTAATCAGCCCGGAAATATTAATGACACGGCAAACTTATATCACTTTGCGAATCCCGCAAGTATAATAACCTCGCTTACACCAATTCCCCTAAGCAATAAGGCATTGAATTTAAAATTAACCTTAAATAATCATGATTATTCTCCAATTGCTTGTGCAGATCCTCAGCGGCTCGTCACAATTACCAAGGGTACCGATACTTATCCATGTTCAGAGATCTTTTTAAACTTTTAAAAACCGATAAATATGTCACAAATAAACGAAAGCACAATTAAAACTCCAGGGGTTTATGTGAATGAAATTCCATCCTTTCCGCCATCTATCGCTCAGGTGGCCACTGCGGTTCCGATATTTATCGGATACTCGCAAGTTGCAACAAGAAATGGAAAGAGTGTGGTTAATCAGGCCATACGTATCTCTTCGCTTGTTCAATACGTACAGTATTTTGGGGCCGACTTCCCTAATCTCACCGCTAATGTTGCGCTTAATGCAGACAATAGCGTTGATACGGTAAGTATATCGCCAAGATACCAGTTGTATAACGCGGTACGAATGTTTTATAGTAATGGTGGCGTTAACTGTTATATTCTTTCTGTTGGTACCTACAAAAATGATGGCTCCGTTCTGATTACCGACTTTATTGACGCTGGCAAGATCAGAGCTTTTGAAGTTTTACGTAAGGAGGATGAACCAACGCTGATAGTTATTCCTGATGCTATTTTATTTGGTGCCAATGATTTTAATAATTTGGCTACAACGTCGTTAAAAGCTTGCGCTGATCTGCAAGACAGGTTTACGATACTGGATATACTTAATGGCGATCAGGAAAGATCTTATGACAATGCAGATGTTATCACCGTTTTCAGAAATGGTATTGGTTCGGCTAACCTGAATTATGGCGCCGCTTATTATCCGTGGTTACGTTCAAGTTTGTCATACTCTTTTTCTTATAGAAATATTCAGATACAAAAACCTGCCGGTACCAATGTACCTACAAAAGATATTATAACTAATAATGTTTTTGTAACACAAATTGACAGAGCAGTAACTGATCTGAATACGCATATCAACACTTTTGTTAATACTCCAGGTTTTGGTGCTCCGTTCAATGTGGCGCCATATTTAGGGGCAATAACCGATGCCTATGGCCTGATCCCTTCCACCAGTGATAAGCCTGAAATGACGCTGCGGTTATCATATATTAAAGATATGATATTGGGGTTTGTGGCATTAAACAGTACACTAACCGATTCTGATCCGAGCCACATCTACGGGGGACGTACAACTAAGGATATTCATTCCAGTTATATCCGTGCTGGTGCTGACGCAACTGATATTTCACCAATGGATCAACTTATCCGCGAACTTCTTCTTTTGGATGAAAGTTTCCCAGGCGGGGCTGTTGGCGCAGCAATTGCAGCTAATTTTACCCCGGCATTTCCAAATGCCACAGGTGTAGTGGCAGATCCTACCATATATGGCACACCAGCACCCGCCGACGCTGCAGCTGCGGTAAAATACATCAGGACAAGAGTTAACAACCTGTATTCAAGCGTTGTGAATTCTGTGATGGCATTCATCAGTGAAGTAAACTTGCGTTTGCAAAATCTGGAACTTCAATTGAATGATTCAAGCTCCATTTACAGCAACATTACTGTAGCCATTGCAAATCAAGGTATTGTAGTACCTCCGAGCGGTGCCCTGGCAGGTATTTATGCATCGGTTGATGGTACAAGAGGCGTTTGGAAAGCTCCAGCCAATGTTAGTGTCAACACCATAGTTGAACCATTAGTAAATGTAGATGATAATACCCAGGAAGATCTGAATATTGATACAGACTCGGGCAAGTCAATTAACGCGGTACGCGCATTTACAGGTAAAGGTATCCTGGTTTGGGGAGCCCGTACACTGGATGGCAATAGTAATGATTTCAGATACATATCGGTACGCCGCTTTTATATCATGGTTGAGGAATCAGTTAAAAAAGCAGCCATGCAGTTTGTATTTGAACCTAATGACGGTAATACTTGGGTACGCGTACGTGCCATGATCGAAAACTATCTTACTAATTTATGGCGTCGGGGTGCCTTAGCCGGGCCAAAACCCGAGCAAGCATTTTATGTAAAAGTTGGTCTGGGACAAACCATGACGTTTGATGATATCCTGAATGGAAAAATGATCATTGAAATTGGTATGGCTCCGGTACGCCCTGCTGAATTTATCATCCTACGTTTTTCTCAGATTCAACAACAAGCTTAATAGTAGCATTTAAAAATTAATTATCAATCAATCTAAAACTTAAATATTATGGCTAATTACCCACTTCCGAAATTCCATTTTAGTGTTGACTGGGGCGGCACACGCATCGGCTTCACTGACGTGAGCGGACTAGATATAACAAACGATGTAATTGAATACCGCGACGGCGCAAGCCCGGAGTATCATAAAATAAAGATGCCCGGACAGCGCAAATTCAGTAACATAACGCTTAAACGTGGCGTGTTTAAATCAGACAATGAGTTTTATAACTGGCACAACTCTATCAACATGAATACGGTTGAGCGCCGCGACATCACCATCAGTCTGCTTGATGAAACATTAGCGCCTGTGGTGGTGTGGAAAGTTAAAAATGCCTGGCCAACCAAAGTTACATCCACCGACTTGAAAGCTGATGGTAATGAAGTTGCTATTGAAACGCTTGAGCTGGCACATGAAGGCTTAACCATGCAAAACGAATAGCCATGTTTGATTATCCTTTTACCGGCTTCCATTTCCTGGTAGTATTTGAAATATTTCCCCAGGTGCCTAATGATTTCCGTTTTCAGGAGGTAACCGGTTTAACTGTTGATGTGGGCCTGGATACTTATAAGGAAGGTGGCGAGAACCGTTTTGTACACCGGTTACCCGGACGTAACACGTATTCAGACCTGGTTTTAAAACGGGGGATGACACTGGTATCAGGAGTAACCGCGTGGTGTCTTGATTCGATCGAGAATTTCAATTATCAGCCAACCAACATGTTGATATCGCTTTTAAACGAAGATCATTTACCGGTATCGTCATGGTATATCGCCAATGCCATACCGATCAAATACAGTCTTTCTTCATTTAATGCGGAAACAAACTCGATAGTGATTGAATCTATGACCCTTCGTTATGAATATTACAAGACACTCAACCTATCAGCAGCGGTTGGCGCTGCAGTAGGAGCCGTAGCCGATCTGTTTGGCGGGGCCAGTGCAAGTGCCAGTATTTCTGTAGGATAATCCATATGTTTTAACAAACAGTTTAACAATAAACCAATGCCAGTAGAGATACGAGAATTGCAAATTGTCACAACCATCACCGAAGGTGGAAGTACGGGTGGTAACACACCGTCGCCTTCACCGAACGCTACTGGTAGTGAAGATATCATTGCCAAATGTGTTGAACAGGTACTGGAAATTTTAAAAGAAAAAACTGACAGATGAGCCTGGGTGAATTAAAAAAGATGAAGCTGGTTGCCTATACGGATATCAGTTTTAATACAAAAGCCGATGGATTGGATTACGACGTTTTAATCAATCCGGAATCGTATGCACTTACCTATGGAACCGAAGTAAATCAAAAAAGTGCCCAGGGCTCCAGTGAAAGCATTACTTCTTTTAGTAAAAGATCAGCTCAATCGCTCACCTTTAAATTTCTGTTTGATGGTACGGGTGTGATAAAAAGGGGAGGTGGCGGATTGTTATCAGGCTTAGCTGTACCGGGATTGCCGGCAGATAAACCTGATGTGGTTCAGGACTTTGAAAAGTTTAAAAGCGTGGTTTATGACTACGATGGTACCACACACCAGCCGCGTTATGTTCAGCTACAATGGGGGCCGCTGCTTTACAATTGCCAGATGACCCGCATGACGTTAACTTTTAAACTATTCAATCCTGATGGAACACCATTAAGAGCCGAAGCGGATTGTACTTTCCAGGGTGTAATTGACGAAACCAAGCTGGCGGCTATCGAAAATCGACAGTCACCAGATCTTACACATATCCGAACAGTAATTAAAGGAGATACACTTCCTTTAATGTGCTATAAAGAGTATGGAGATAGTAAGTATTACTACCAGGTAGCTCAATACAATGGGTTAACCGATTTTAAAAAATTAACAGCTGGTACTAAGATCATTTTTCCACCAATTGCCAAATAAGCCATGTCACTAAGCCAAACATTACCAGGAACACAAAATACCGATCTGGTTACCTTCACTATCAAGGTAAACGGGACAGTATTGGGTGCGTCCTATCAGGTGGCTTCCATGAATTTCAGTAAAGAGATAAACCGTATCCCGGTAGCTAAATTGCTGATATACGATGGTGATGCTTCGGCACAGGATTTTGCAATAAGTAATGAAGCGACCCTGGTTCCAGGTGCCGAAATTGAAATAGCCGTAGGTTACCATACAGACGAAGCCACTCTTTTTAATGGCATTATTTTAAAACACAGCTTAAAAATAAGAGGAAATGGCTCACCCATGTTGATTCTGGACTGTCGCGACAAAGCCATTAAAATGACCGTAGCCCGCAAGAACAAATATTTTTATGATAGTAAAGACAGCGACGCCATAACGCAGATCATAGGTAATTACGGATTAGATACCGACATAGAGGATACCAGCACAACACTTAAAGCTATTGTTCAATATGACAGTACCGACTGGGATTTTATGGTATCACGTATGGAAGCTAACGGAAAGCTTTGTATGGTTGATAACGGTAAAATAACCGCAAAGAAACCTGATTTCAGTTCTGCAACAGTACTTGATGCTTTATTTGGAGCCACCATCCTGGAGTTTGACGCCGATCTGGATGCCCGTAATCAATATCAAAGTCTTACCGCCAAAACATGGGATTATACTACCCAGGAAATAGCCACTGCGAGCGCTGCTGAACCTGGTTTTGAAGAGAATGGCAATATTTCAAGTAACGATTTGGGGGCGGTGCTAAGTGTATCAGAATATGACCTGTACTCGGGCGAAGACCTTACAAGTGATGAGTTACAAAGCCTGGCTGATGGACGTCTTCAAAAAGCACGCATGTCACGTTGTAGGGGGCGGGTTCGTTTTCGTGGATACGGTGGTCAATTAAATCCAGGTGATCTGATCAATATAGGAGGTGTGGGCGACCGTTTTAACGGAAAAGTATTTGTATCTGGTGTACGCCATGAAATAGTAAATGGAAGCTGGACGACAGATGTGCAATTTGGTTTGTCAAATGAATTATTTACCCGCCAACCTGATGTAAATTCTGCACCTGCTGTAGATATGCTACCGGCCATACAAGGCTTGCAGATAGGGATAGTGACCGACCTGGAAAACGATCCGGATACGCAAGACCGGATACGGGTGAGGCTCCCCATCATTGATCCGGCCGAGGATGGTATCTGGACACGTGTAGCTTGTTTAGATGCTGGCAATAACCGGGGTACTTTTTTTCGTCCGGAAATAGGAGATGAGGTAGTTGTGGGTTTTTTAAATAATGATCCCAGGCACCCGGTGGTATTAGGCATGCTGAACAGCAGCAGTAAACCGGCACCACTAAAAGCCGCTAATAAGAACGATGAAAAGGGTTATACCTCCCGTAGCGGCATGAAAATGATTTTTAATGACGATGAAAAATCATTAAAAATCGAAACGCCAGCAGGCAAAAAGGTAACCATCAGTGAGAAAGAAGGCTACATACAAATGGAGGATGAGAATAATAATAAGGTAACCATGGATTCATCAGCTATAAGCCTGCAAAGCGGGGCGGATATCAAGCTCAAAGCAACTGGCGATTTGACCATCGAAGCTGTAAATATTTCCCTTAGTCCGTCGTCAAGTTTTTCGGTAAGTGCCGGTGGTTCATCTATAAAAGCCGATAGCGGAAGCGCTGCCATATCGGCACCATCTGTAAAGGTGGAAGGTTCCGGAACGGCAACCATAAAAGGCGGCGTAGTAATGATTAATTAATGTTTAGTTGATTAGGTGAACGGTTGATTGAATTAAATGGCTTGATGGGTTAACGAATAATAACTTAATCAACCATTCACTTAATCTAACCTAATCCAACTCAATCAACCACTTAACCAATAAAAATATGCCACTCGCAGCAAGAATTTCAGATATGCACGTTTGCCCCATGTTTACAGGGCCGGTTCCGCATGTAGGTGGACCGATATTGCCACCAGGAAGCTCTACCGTATTAATAGGTGGATTACCCGCAGCCTGTGTAGGCGATATGTGTACCTGCGCAGGTCCGCCGGACGTAATAGCAAATGGCTCTGCTACGGTATTAATAGGAGGTAAACCGGCGGCGCGCATGGGCGACCCAACGGCGCATGGCGGTTCAATTATAATAGGATGTCCAACAGTAATCATAGGAGGTTAACATGGCTGATTCATTTTTAGGAACAGGATGGAGTTTTCCGCCAACATTTGATACCACCGCAAACTCGGTGATCATGACCAGTGATGAGGCTGACATACAATTCAGTCTGCAAATATTACTAGCAACACGCAAGGGTGAACGTGTGATGGTGCCCGATTACGGATGTAATTTAGATGAGATGTTATTTGAGCCCATGACTACCACTTTTAAAACCTATATCCGCGAGATGATCAAAACGGCTATACTTTATTATGAACCGCGTATCGATCTGAGTTCGATACAGGTAGACGACAGTCGCGAAACAGAAGGGGTTATTCTAATCATCCTCAACTATACTGTTCGCACTACAAATTCAAGGTTCAATTTTGTATATCCTTTCTATAAAAACGAAGGAACAGAAATACACTGATGGCAAATAATTGTTTCGATACCAAACTCTTATCCTATAATGGCACCAGCCAGGCGCAGCGTGCGTTGGATGCCCTTTTGGCTAAATGCGCACTTGTAGATGAGCGCACTGATGCAGATTTGATCCTGCTCACAAAAAAGTATAGTGCCTGGTTAAATTATTACGATAATACCAATACCATCAACGGAGATTGGCAACAGCTCATGGCCAAAGATATTGCCGTAGTAATTGCAGCAATTGCCGAATGGAGAATAAATGATTATGCATCATTTATCAAATACTTAAATGACACCATAGTTAATGCCCCTAATGATACCGATGCCAAAAATAACTTTAAAATCCTTTTTGATTTTATTTTCTCCATTACCGCAGCGCTTGATGATGCTTATAAACATTTAACTGATGATCTGAGTTACAAAACCTTTTTATCCGTTTCCATTGTTTCAAAAATAGCAGCGCCATTAAGCATTTTGTATCAATATTATGAGACGTTTGTGGCTGGCTCGCTTATTGATCCTGCTTCAACATACACAGATGCTTCGATCCCTCTCGATGATATTGTCTTCTCACAAAATTTCACTTTTGATCCGGTAGGGGGAGTATTCGTCATTTCTTCCCAGAAACAGCTGGATAGTATTTTTACAGTTAATCCTCCTGTTACCGCATTTCCGATCACACTAACAGGCACCCTGCACAAAGATATCGACCATATCCTTACACATAATTTATTTACCGGCGCCTTACAATCATTTATTTCGGGCATCGTAAATATAGTAAGCCGAACTCCAACTTATCTATCCGAAGCATTAGATAATTATCCAACTCATGCGCCTCATTATGCACTTTACCTGGTTTTCATAAAGTTATTTGGCTTTGCCCAGCAACATCTAAATCAGTATACCAAAAAACACCTTGACTTTTACTATAAACAGGTTTTACAATTAAGTAATAATGTAGCCGAAGCTGATTTTGTGCATCTGGTTTTTGAGTTGCAAAAAAATATAGATCAGCACTTACTCCCTAAAGGCACTTCATTTAAAGCCGGGAAGGATGCCAACAATAAAGACCTGTTTTATTCGCTCACAGATGACCTTGTGATTCAAACAGCCAGTATTCAGGAACTAAAATCTATTTATTTAAATAAAGACAATACGCCCGTAGCCTTGTATTCTTCACCTATAGCCAATTCAGAAGACGGACAGGGGGGGAAATTACTAAGCGCAGATAACTCCTGGTTCCCGTTTGGTAACCCCAAGAATATTCAACAAGCATCAATAGGCTTTGCAATAGCATCAAACGTATTATATTTAAATGAAGGTAATCGAACTATAACGTTAACTTTTACCTGCGATAGTTTAGCCGGTATCACCTACACCGATCTTTCTGGGATATTCAGCATACAATTAACAGGAAAAAAGAGCTGGTATACTGCTTCTGCTTATACGGCTTCAGTTATTAATAATACCACATTCTCGTTAACCATAGTTTTAGAGGGTGATGCGCCTGCTATAGTTCCATATTCGTTAAAAATACATGGTGGAAATTTCCTTGTTACGCTTCCAATGGTGCAGATATTGCTCAACAGCTATGCCTCTTATCAAAAAATAAAACTCCCGAGGATAAATGCGGTAACAGTATCAGTAGCTGTTGATGCCATTAAAAATTTAATATTGCAAAACGATGATGGCAAAATAAACCCGGCAAAACCATTTAAGCCATTTGGTGATTTTCCTGAAAATGGAGCCTCATTTATCATTGGCAGTAAAGAAATCTTTCAAAAGCAACTGACTAAATTAACCGTCGATTTCGATTGGCAAGAGGCTCCATTATCAAAAACAACGGTAAATATATCGTCGCTAGCTAAAGGCGGTTGGACAGCCATTGCTAATGCAACAAGTTTATATGCATCGAGCATTGTTATTACCGACTTGCAACAAAGGGTACGTAACCCACAAATATTCAATGACCTCAACTTAAGTAATAATTTAACCGCCGATATTACTTCGATAGTAAATAAAGGTTTAGGACTTGAAGCTAATAATGCTCAGTTCATGAATATAAGCGCTTTCGCGCAGAATGATCAGCCATTTAACGTTAAAAATATAATCAACAACGGCTTATCCTTTGATCCAAACAAGGTTATTAAAAACGAAATACCCAATATAATAATAGCCAATCCAACACACATTTACGTTGCAGCAGGGCCTAAAGAGGTTGATATTACCGGGTTAGAACGCGTAGTACAATCGCCTGAAGATTTTACACCAAACGAAGACTATAGTATAACCTCCATTGATGGCTATATAAAACTGGAAATGATTGGAAATGATTATAGCATGGCTACATTTCTAAGCAATATTCCCCAACCTTCGGTTAAGGTTGTTTATGATACTACAGACCCCAATAAAATTGTTGGTTACACCGTTGATACTGCCGCCGCTCCAGTACCAAACCATCCGGTTTTAAAATCAATAAACGTAAAATATACTGCTGAGGATAGTGTCATTTTCAGCAATACAGACTTTAACGATCGTAGCAATTTCTTTTATCATCTGGAACCATTTGGTTATCGTGAAATGCACCCGGCTATTACTACAGACGCGCTTACATTATTACCTGTTTTTAATGTAGAGGATGGAATACCTACAGATGACGGTGGCGAATTGTGGATTGGGCTTATCAATGCCAAAGCCGACGAAACATTCTCGGTCCTGTTCCAGGTATCTGATGGCAGTGCCAATCCATTGAAAAACATGACACAGGTTGATTGGTATTATCTGAGCAATAACAACTGGCTGTCATTTAACAAACAATCGGTTACCGATCAAACCAATAATCTTACCAGTTCCGGCTTGGTGATATTTAGTGTCCCCGCAGATGCTACACTCGTGAATAGCCGGGCAGACAGCGGGCTGATTTGGATAAAAGCAGTTGCACAACACGATACAGATGCTATTTGTAATTTAATTGCCGTTGATGTAAACGCTGCAAAGGCACAGTTTGTACAGGATATTTCAAACAACATCGTATTTACCCAGGTACTGCCGCCTAATATAATCAGTAAACCAGCCATTGCCGACGCTGCTTTAAAGAAAACACAACAACCATATACCTCGTTTGGCGGTCGCGTACAGGAAACTGATGATCAGTTTTATCAAAGGGTGAGTGAACGCCTGCGCCACAAAAACAGGGCTATAACCACCTGGGATTATGAACGTTTAATCCTACAGTATTTTCCACAGGTTTTCAAAGTAAAATGTATTGATCATACCGGTTTCCTGCCTGATGAAAATACCAACCAGCAAAAATATAGCGAGATGCTGGCAGGACACGTAACGATAATAACGATCCCAGATCTTACGCACCTCAATAATGCCAATCCGCTCAGGCCATATACCAGTATAGGTTTGCTGACCGAAATAGAGAAATATATTGCAACGTTGACATCGCCATTTGTAAAACTACACCTCAGTAACCCGTTGTTTGAAGAGGTTCAGTTTGAGTTTAGTGTGACGTTCCGCGAAAATATCGACCCCGTTTATTTCTCTAATCAATTGAACGATGAAATTGAGCAATTTTTAACCCCCTGGGCTTTTGGCAATCCACAAGCAATTCAATTTGGTAACAGTATTGAAAAATCAGTGGTGCTCAATTTTATTGAGGAAAGGCCTTATGTAGACTTTGTTACCTGTTTTAAGATGAATCATATTATCCTTCGGCAGGGACAGGTAATCTTACAGGCTGAATACGATATAGATGAGGCGATAGCCAGCACTGCCAGATCCATTTTGGTATCCTATTATAATGAAGAAACTAAAGTAAAACATTTGATTAATTCACCAGCTAACTGCGATTGTAATGGATAAGCAAAAAGTAATCAGCAAAGATCCGGGTTTAACCGACGATCAAAATTATGCTTTTCTCAGAGAGGCCGGTCTGAGTTATATTGAAAAGCTTAGTGGTAAAATCTGGACAGACTATAACGAGCACGATCCGGGCATTACTATTTTGGAAGCCCTCTGTTATGCTATAACAGAGTTGGGTTACAGAACAGGGATGCCAATGGAAGACCTGCTTACCGGAGCAAATGGCCAAATAGCATCTTCACAAACTTTGTATACCGCCAAAAATATACTTACACAATCGCCACTTACAGTAAATGATTATCGTAAATTATTGATAGATATAGTAGGGGTACATAACGCCTGGTTTTTGTACGATGACTTCTACATCAGTAATGATCACAACGTTCCAGCCGGAGAAATAGCCCTTTATGCCGATTGTAAGAAGGATACATTATCATACGATCAAACACCACATCCGGTTTACTTGTCAGGTTTGTATAAAGTATTACTTGATCTGGATTCGGATCAGCAGTTTGGTGATATGAACAATGGCGAGTTACAGGTTTTAAATCCGGCCAGCGGCAAATTTAAAGGAGGCGATGTTAGTCTTACCCTCATCTTTCCAGTGTGGGACGATGCAGCCGTAGCCCCATTATTAACCATTGATCCCAAATCTGTTTCAGGAGCTACTGCCAGTTTTACAACCGGGAACAATATTACTATCCAAATTGATTTTAATTATACCTCTGGAGGGACAAACTCTTCTGCTATAGTAGCCGGCATAGTTGATGTTGATTTGCAACCATCAGGTCAGTTGGTACAATTGAGCGATATCCAGGCATTTTTTAGTTCCGATTTTACCGCGCAGGTACTTAACCTGTATCTGCTGAAAATTCAACAGGCAAAAAGGATTGTTCAATCGGCTGTCCGTACCTTGAATGAAAACAGAAATCTGTGTGAAGATTTTGTAAGCGTTACCACGATAAAAGATGAAGAAGTAGCCATTTGCTGCGATATAGAAGTTTCACCCTCCGCAGATATGGAACAGATACAAGCGCAGGTGTTTTATGTTATAGAGGAATACCTTAACCCATCGGTGAACTTTTACCTGTTAAGCGAATTACAGGATAAAGGCTATACAACAGATGCTATGTTTGAAGGTCCTACACTGCAACATGGATTTATTGATACAGCAGAGCTGGAGCAAACACAGTTACGGCAGGAAATATACGCATCGGATATTATCAGTCTGATCATGGATATCGACGGTGTATTAGCTACCCGAAACTTTATGATGACAAAATACGGAGCTGATGATATACCCGTCACCGGTTTAACCGGAAAAAACTGGTGTATGCCCATCACAACAGGCTGTAAACCTGTATTTTCTGAAACAAAATCAAAGCTTCTTTTCTATAAAAATCAATTTCCGTATTTGCCATCTCTAACCGAGGTACGCGATACCCTTAAATGGCTGCGTGCTGTAAAAGCACGGAATAAACTTTCTGGGCATACCGATGATCTTGCTATTCCTTCTGGCAGCTATTACCCACTCGACAATTATACATCCCTTGAATATCTTTTACCTCAGACCTATGGGGTTGGTTCAGCAGGGCTTTCATCAAACGAAAGTGATCAAAGAAAAGGACAAGCCAAACAGTTACAAGCCTATCTATTGTTATTTGACCAATTACTGGCTGATTTCTTTTCACAACTAAATGGTGCAAAAGAATTGTTTTCTACCGATAATATCGTACAAACTTATTATGCACAATTTCTGGGTGATATAAAGAATATTCAACCGGTATATAAACAAGATGGGGCAGCCCATACTATTGAACAACTGGTGATGCAAAACCAGGATTCAACCGTTGTACCAGCAAATAACTGGCAGAACTTATATGAATCAATTGAGGTTTTCACAGATAGGCGCAACCGTTTCCTCGATCATCTGATGAGCCGTTTCGGCGAATCATTTAATGAGTATGTTTTATTGAATTATTCGCTTGACTATGTAACTCAGCAGGAATCCAATTTAACACCTGCGGATATGATTGATAGCAAGATCTCCTTCTTGAAAGACTATCCTGTTATTAGTTACCAAAGAGGGAGGGCGTTCAATTATTTCCCACAAAACTACTTCCCGCCTCAGCCTGACTTTTCAATTGATAACAGCAAATTATGGGATACGGATAATGTGTCTGGTCTAGAAAAAAAACTATGTCACCTGGGGGGTATCAATAATTTTTATCGCCGGTTCTTGTATTGTATTGGCAACGTCACTATTGTGCCTACTGGTGATACGCCAGCTAAATACCAGTTTTCATTCAGCAATCAAAATGGTGGAACGTTAACATCCATAGCAGTTTACGATACAGAAGATAAACTGAATAGTGCTTTACCTGCATTTATGGACCTTGTTTTAACTGACGATCATTATAATATTAAGCAAACCGGTAGCAGCTGGAATATTTACGTTGTTGATAATGAAAATAATAACCTTGCTGCAAGTAATGATTTTACATCCCTTGCAGATGCAAATGCAGCACTGGCTCAATTTGTAACAGAATTTAATAAGGAATGTGATGCCGACGGGTTGCACTTGATTGAGCATTTACTTTTAAGACCCCGGAACAACCAATTCAAATTTGCACCGGTATGCCTGGATCAGAATTGTGATTTTTGCGGTGAGCAAGACCCTTACTCGTTCAAAATGTCTGTTGTGCTGCCCTATTGGCCAATGCACTTCCGCAATTTAGCCTTCCGAAACTATTTTGAAGATATTATCCGGCAGGAAACACCTGCACATACCATGGTAAAAATCTGCTGGATAAATGACCAGTCGATTTATGGTTTTGAAAATGCTTATAAGGCATGGATAACGGCTTTAGCTAATTATTCATCTGATAACACCAAAATAGATGATCTGCAGCAAGCTAATGATATTTTAATACAACTGCTGTTTAATTTACATAGTGAATACCCGGTAGCCACTTTGCACGATTGTGCCGAAAGCAAGGATACCAACCCGGTAATGCTGGGCAAAACCATTTTAGGATCTTTAAAAAATTGATATATGGCAAATCCAATAGAATACATCGTGTTTGAACCGGATCAGGTACTTACTAACGATCATCTCAATGAAACTTTTAACTACCTTGATCAGCAAAACCGCTGGACACGTAACAAACTGATAGGTATTGGTATTGTTTGCGGGCTGGATATAGTGCTTAATCCGGGGGTTATTCAAATTAACAAAGGCTGTGGAGTTACCTCGCAAGGGTATTTGATTACGCAGGATATCAATCAGTATACCTATTACATGCCGTATACGGCTGTTGATGTCCCCGTTGATCTGCCCTTTGTTTATAATAATGGCGATCTTCCATTTTACAAACCTTTTTGCACCAATAAAAATGTTTGGTTATTACTTACTGACGGTCAGTTCAATGCCCTGGAAGCAGCACAAAAATTAAATGCGCAAACACTTTCATCTGCGGCCGCCAATTTTTTAAGCGACTATGTAGTTGCCTTGTTTTTGGAAATACGCGAAACCGATCTAAAGAATTGCGACACACAGGATTGTAATAACAAAGGTGAAAAAATGGTTTTACAGGTGAGGCCTCTTCTTGTTGCCAAAAATGACCTGTATAATAATAACGCTAATACAATAACCGGTGTTGACAGGATACGTACCGTAACTAAAATACCTCCGTCATTAAATATTCCATTTAAACCTTTCCAGTTAAATTTAGGCTCTCCAGTACAGCTAAAAAGATTTAATGTACCATACACTGATCTGAAAACCGCTGATGATATATTGAACGCCTTTGTTAACTTGGTTGATGATGCTACATTAAGTCAGTTGACAGATGCATATAATTCCTGCTATCAGCAATACGGGCCAATTTTAAACATCACATCGAACCCCTTTTCTGATATGCTGGCGGTGCTGAAAAATTACCTTGATCTGCTCTTAAAACAAAACCCATTATCGATTGAATATTTTTATGATTTTATCGATGACCTGATCAAAGCATATGATGAGTTTTCTGCTAAGGTATCTCATATCGTCACCACCGCGTGTCCGGATGAGAATCTATTTCCCCTGCATCTTGTTTTAGGTGATGCATCTTTGGCAACTAATGATTATGTAAAAGATAGCTATCGCAACTATTTTATTTATTCACCGCTATTTTCAAAAATGGGGGTAGAATCGGCCGAAGTGCTCCTGCTGTTTAGCCGAATGGTACTACTGATTAAGGATTTTACCATTCCTGATACAACCCAGTCAGACAAATTTACGGTAAAGATCACCCCAAGCCAATACATGCATTTTCCGCTTTCAGAACGGGCTATTCCATACTATTACACGGTAAATGAAAGCGGTGCCGAATTATATAAATCATGGAACTATGCCAAAACAAACAACGGAAAAGCCACGCTAAACCTGGGTTACAATTCTGGTTTATATAACAATAGCACCGCAGTGACGCAACCGCTTTTGTATGATATTGAAAAATATAACTTTTTTAGAATTGAAGGACATATAGGACAAAATTACCAGAATGTTTTATCCAATATCTTAATTCAGCGTTTAACCTATAATTTACCATTTGATGTAGTAGCTATTGCTGATGAGCAGTTTGATTTTTCAAATATAACATTGCCCAATGCTGAAACTCAGGACTTAGAAATTGATTACAAGCTAATATTAGCCGAAGCGCAAAATAAGATATTAGTCCCATTTGCTTTTGTTGCAGGTTTGCCCTATGTTCCTAAAATTGCCACAGGAACTAATATACCTGGAAGGTTCTCTGTAGAAACAGGTAACCCAATTAAAAGATTTTCAGAATTTAAAACGAGCACTATTCGTGGTACTGAACCAGTAAGCTCATCGACTATCAATTACAACAATTATAGTAAAGGTGATTTTATGCGCGTCTATTGTCCGCCACAGCCCAATACAATAGGTAGCGCTTACCTTAATGCTCTAAGCAGTACCGGGGTGTTCACTAATCCAATAACCAGTCATCAACAAGGTAGTGTAGACGAACTTTATTTCTATTTTTTTAATTTCATTGATGCCATCGAAGAGTTGATGGTGTATTTACGTAATACCAACTCTATTCTTGATATTGACGTAAGGGCTCAGGATGTTATATTTAATAACTATTACGATTCTGTCAATAACGTTATCGCTACCTTAAAAGGTCCCGTGGCTAAAACACAAGTATCCAGGGATGCCTCTATGATATCATTAATTGAGAATTACGAATTAGATGTTTTAATTGTAGCGTTTGAAACGCTGATTGACACTGATCTTGACGATCGGTTATGGGAATTAACCCATGAAGCTGACAACAGGTACTCCCGCTACGGCCATAACCATACATTTTCAAACTTCTATAAAAACAACCCCGGACTTGAACATAAAGCGGGTGTACCTAAAGGCGGTACATTAGTATTAGTTTATAAAAACTATATTCCCAATTTTAATGCTATTGGCTTAAAGAGCACGAATACTCCAGCCCTTAAAGCCGGAGATGCAGTATCTCCAGACCTTGATGTAAATACCTTAAATATGGTCAAGAAAATGGTGGCCGACAGTAAAAGGGTATCTGATGCCGACAAAATGAGGCTGATAGATATTTTGGCAGGGAGAGATAATCCGGCACCCGAACCAAGCTATGACATCAACAATAAAATTATTATTGCTGATTTTTATGTTCCTTATATCGGTTCACCAATCGAGCGTAGTTCGGCCGAAATGACACCTCCTCCGCCGCCGGCACCAGTTATTACCATGGGTAATACTTTCTGTGATAATGATACCAATCCTGCGCCAATTACAGTGTCCATACCCGGAGGGACTTTTAATACCGTGCCAGGTCTTGATCCCGTCAAACAAACCTTTATTCCGGCCCTAGCAAAAGCCGGAACATATAGAATAATTTATACCGTAAATAATGTAAGTTCTGATGCATTTGTGGTAACCGTGCTTCCCGTTCCTGATAGCAAGTTCACTTTTATCAATGATTGGTCTGGTAATACCGTTAAAGGAGCAGCAGTAGTTAGCAAAGCAGCCGTTAATAAAGGTATTGTAAGTGCAACATTTACTCCTAACGTCAGGAATAACAGATTTACCTATAGTTGGAAGGTTTCTGCAAATGCCATAAAAGGTACTGTGGCTACCGACGGAGTTGTTAGAATATCATACGATACCTCGGTGGTGAATGTGCGGGCTTCAACAGTTGAAGTTTCATTAACCATATCAAACGGAAATTGCAATTCATATACAAGCTCAATGGAACTAGATGTTAGCTCCATAGGCTTTAGCCCTGTGCCTTCAGACGGGCCACCGGCTTCGCTTAAAAAACCAGGGGCTATAGAGAAACTTTTTACCAGGAAAAAGAAAAATTAAACTAGTCAATAAGTAATATCACCATGGCATCGCATATTATTCATAAGCAGCAAGTCACTTTAAATCTTCCTAAGCGGGAAGAGGCACACACATTTCAAAATCGTGTGAGCGACTTGCTGCGTAATGAACTATCAGCCAGCATGGAAACTATTTTTGATGAAATGTTCTCGAGTAGCGATATTATACGGATCGACTCATTGCTTCTTGATTTAGGTAAAATTGAAATACACAATTTTGAACAGGAGTTTAAGGTACATCTTATTGAAGAACTCAAGAAAAATCTATCATCCCCAAAAAGTAGGTCGTCTCAGGAAAATGACGAAGAGGTATTAAGTCCTGAGCAATCATTTATAAAAGCTTTCATTTACTTTTTGGAGAATGGCCGTTTACCATGGTATAGTTCTGTCGGGAATATGGCTCATTGGAGCAAGGAAATCTTAAATGCTTTCTCGAAAAAGAATGATCAATATTTCATTAACTGGCTTCATGATAATTATGCAGATAAACCAGTGATATTGCAAAGACTTGTTTTGCAATTTGATAATACTTTTTTGGAAGAAATATTATCAATCATAGCTCCTTTAGCGGATGAATCCTGGGGAAATATTTATAACGACCTGGAAGCTTTAGTCATCAATTTCACCAAGAAAAGGTTACCGGTTCGTGATAAAGTATGGCAACACATTTTCCAAGCAGTTTTAAACTATACTTTTTTAAAAAATCACCTCGTCCCGGCAAATAAAAGAAACCCCGAGTGGTTATTTTATGCCTTAAATTTACTGGTGGAACACTTTAATACAGAGGACCGAGATATAGTATTATTGAAAAACCAAGTAACTAAAAAACTTAAGACAAACATCGTAAAAAAAGCATTTAAAAAGCTCCATTCCCATTTAACCACAGAAACTGATTTTGCAGAAAACATAGACCATTCTATAGCTTTAAGACAGAATGAAAATAATGTTCCTGATAAGGGAGAAGTAATAAGCACACGCAAAGAGAAACACACAGAGAAAAAACGGCCTGGAAATACAGATCCTATAAACAGTCAAAAAAGCAAGATTAAAAGTAAAAATAGAGATGCTTTGATGAAAGGGGATATGTTATCAGAAAATAACGATCTCAAAAAAATACCTATTGATATAAGTGAAAACATAGCCAGAGAGCAGGAAGCTACTCAAACAGCGCATCCCGCTAACACTAGATATGAAAGATTTTTAAACCCTCTGGAAAGCGTCGGAGACCGGAGAGGTGAACCGGGCGAAGCCGTATCTGATAAAAAAGAAAATATAAACAAAGGGAAGCAACCACCATTTCAAAATAAAATCCTCACGGGTATTATAGAAACGGAAACGTTATATGTAAAAGGTAGCGGAATTGTAATACTCCATTATTTTTTATCCCCATATTTTGCTGATCTGAAATTACTAGTTAATGGAAAATTTAAAGATGCAATAGCTCATCAGCGGGCGGTATTATTACTTTATTACCTGACAACAGGAAAAAGTAAAGTTGCTGAATTTGATTTAACACTTTCTAAAATTTTATGCGGCTATCCCATTACAGAAACCCTGCCGGCCGTTATTACCTTAACAAGAAAAGAAAAAACAGAAGCAAAAAGATTACTTGAAGCCCTTATAGATTATTGGACTCCGTTAAATAACACATCGATTAAGGGCTTACGCAGTGCCTTTTTTGAACGGGATGGTAAACTAAGCCAAAAAGAAAACGGCTGGCTATTAACTGTTGAACAAAAAACCATTGATGTGTTGTTAGGGAAACTGCCCTGGGGTTATTCAACTATACGGCTGCCATGGATGCACGAAATATTAAACGTAGACTGGTATTAATGATAAAGTTATGTTGGCAACTAAACAATCACAACCTGAAAATGCCATAAAGGCAAAAAATAATGCTCCTTTTTTTTCGGGGCATTTGGTACAGCCAAAATTACAAGTAAATGAGCCTGGTGACAGGTATGAACAGGAAGCCGATACTATGGCCGATCAGGTTATGAGTATTTCTGCATCAAATGAGTCCTCATTTTTCAAACCAGCTTCAACAAGTATTCAGCGCAAATGCCAGCATTGTGAAGAAGAAAGCCTTCATCGCAAAGAAAGTTCAAGCGCTCACGTAAATGGCAGTCTGGATCTTGACAGTTATATAAGTTCATTAGGCTCATCTGGTCAAGCCTTATCAGAAAGCAATCGCAGTTTCTTTGAACCACGTTTTGGCCAGGATTTTTCAAATGTGCGCATCCATACCGATTCAGTTGCAGCAAAATCGGCTCAATCCATTAATGCACTGGCTTATACTACGGGAAATAATATTGTTTTTAATAGCGGTCAGTACTCACCTGAAAGTGATAGCGGTAAAAGATTAATGGCCCATGAACTTACCCATGTGGTACAACAAAGTGGTGGAGTTGATAGAAAAATACAACGGGCTCTTGGCGCACGTACTAACTGCGCCCCGAACGCCGATGGTTCACCGGCAGACCCGACATCTGCGCTACAAGCGGCAAATGACAGAGCAGTATTAATGTCTTTGGGAACATCCTTATTGTTATTTAGCGAATCCTTATTTATTCAGGATGCTACATTTGGCCCATCTTCTGTATTTACATTTTACAAAAGAAGATTCGGCGATCCGGTAGCTGTAGGTGCTAAATTCCAAAATCGATTTAATAACAGTCTCCATGATACGTTAGTGAAAGCACAGGCTTCAGAATTACAATTTTTATCAAAACGTTTAGAAACCATTAGTAATTTTCTGGGCGGGAGTATCCACTTTAAATGCACAGGTACCCGCCATACCACAATAGGTAGTTGTACACATCATTGCGGAGCCTCTACTGTACTGGCCTCGTGTTCTGCCGGGCATGGTAACGAAATGGCTATATGTCCAGGTTTTTGGGGAGTGAGTGCGCCGGATCAACAAGCAATAGGCATGATTCATGAAATATCGCATATGTTGTTCCATTTTGGTGATCATGACACGGCACCATTTGCCCAATCATCGGCTCAAAGAAGAACTGAGCCAGAATGTTATTCAAGTTTGGTTGCTGACATCTACGGCATAACACCATTTGATCCAAGCTGTCCGATTATCTAAAACCGTAAATAAATTTTCAATGTGTTTTTAAATAAAATTTAAGCGATGAATTTACAACAAGTTAGCACAAATGAAAATCAAACAATAACCAAGGCCAGATCAGGGAGTGGGGGAGCATTTTTTCAACCCAAACTTACCGTAAATCAGCCAAATGATATTTATGAGCAGGAAGCAGATGCCATGGCCGACCGAGTTATGCGGATGCCAGATCCTGCTATAAATGACCATGCCTTTTTTAAGCCAGCTCAAGCAAATATTCAGCGTAAATGTCAGCACTGTGAGGAGGAAGAAAAACTCCATCGTAAGGAACTCTCAACGGAAAGTGTAAACGAAAATATTGATTTTAATCATGCATCAATAACCGTTCAGCGTAAATGTCAGCATTGTGAAGAGGAAGAAAAACTCCATCGTAAAGAAAGCTCAGGTGCCGATGTAAATGGAAGTTTGGGTCTTGACAGCTATGTAAGTTCATTAGGCTCATCTGGTCAGGCCTTATCAGAAAGCAGTCGTGGCTTCTTTGAGCCACGTTTTGGTCAGGATTTTTCAAATGTGCGTATCCATACGGATTCGGTTGCCGCAAAATCGGCTCAGTCCATAAACGCACTGGCCTATACTACTGGCAATAATATTGTTTTTAATAGCGGTCAATACTCTCCTGATACTGATAGCGGAAAAAGGTTAATGGCTCACGAATTAACGCATGTAGTGCAGCAGGGAGGTTCAGTAGGGCGTAAAATTCAAAGACAGGCAGCTCCCGCACCCACCGGCCCTTCGCCATCAGATTTAAGTTCGTGCCGCATACATTTTGTACAAGGATCTACAGAATTTGTTGACGCCAATGAGTTCGCAACCTGCATGGCACAGATCAGAACCTATCTTCGTGATAATCCTGATGGCACGGTTGTATTACATGGATATGCGAGCGAAGAAGGAGATGCTGCTTATAATATGGACCTTTCACGCCGAAGGGATGAAACTGTGTTACGTTTATTAAGGGCAGGAAGAGTAGATACAAGACGCGTGAGTACCGAGGCACATGGTGAAGACACTCATTATGCCACAAGACCGGAGAACAGACGGGTAGAGATCGTGATGTCAAGATCGATTAGTTTTGCACCTGAAACTATTGAAGGCACCCCACCAGCACCGCCACCCGCTTTTGTGTGCGGACCAAATGTAACAACCCAGGTTGAAGATGCGGTAAGACAAACACGTTCGAGATTCGCAGGATGGACAGATCCTCAGAAGGTTGAAGCTTGTGATGCTCTTGATGGCCTTACAACCGGTGGTATGGCATGGGATATTGTAGAAGTTCATAATAACGCGTGGATATTAGGATACAGACCGGCATGTGCTTCTGAACATGCCACACCAGCATGCGGTTCATCAATTCAGGTTGGTAATGGCTGCCATTATGCGGGATCAGTAAACTATGTAATTTTTGGTGCGATGTGCAAACTATGCGCCGATCATTTCCTGGCTCATGGCCCCATCAATACTGGTTATGCCAGGTTTACTTTAGCTAGTATGATGCATCTGATCGATCTTTATAAAGGAACAGGATTCTCTGGTCTGGCTACTCCATCAGCTAATTTTCACGCATCGCAGGTATGGGCATATGCCGGTTATCAGGGTTGGCCGGCGGTAGGGGGACCGGCAGCACCTGACAGGTCGAACTGCGCTACTACGTGTCCAACTGCTTATACAGGCCCGGCATTTAGGGTTAACTGGTACCCAAGGCAATATTATACAGGCAGTTCACCAATTATTCCAGCCGAAGACGCTACTCCATAAATAAAGATCAGGTTAATAAACTTTACGTACATGGTATTTAAGAACAATAATAGTCAAGCGTCAACTGACAAAGCAGGTCAGGGTGACAGACATGTGTTTTTTCAACCCAAACTTACCATAAATCAACCCAATGATGTTTATGAGCACGAGGCAGATGACACGGCCGACCGGGTTACGCGAATGCCTGATCCTATTATAAATGATCATGCTTTTTTTAAACCGGCTCAGGCAAACGTCCAACGCAAATGCCAGCATTGCGAAGAGGAAGAAAAACTTCGCCGTAAAGAAAATTCTGCTGCCAAAACTGAAGGCAGCCATGATCTGGATAGTTATGTTGCGTCATTAGGATCATCGGGGCAATCATTATCTGATAGTAGCCGCCAGTTTTTTGAACCGCGCTTCGGACATGATTTTTCAAATGTGCACATCCATACCGACTCTGTAGCCGCAAAATCGGCACAATCCATTAATGCCCTCGCTTATACAACAGGTAATAATATTGTTTTTAATAGCGGGCAATATTCGCCTGATAGTGATAGTGGAAAAAGACTGATGGCTCATGAACTCACCCATGTGATACAGCAGGGCGGAGCTTTGCAAACAGCAAGTATACAAAGAGATCTTAAAGATCCTCTGGATGTTATGGAAGGATATACTGAAGATACGATTGCCTCCATGGTGTTGGATAGTCAATCTCTTCATGCCCGCCTAACAACCATTGGAGGCAGAGAATATGATGGTTTTGTGCGAAGCATCAGTAAAGATCTGATCACAGGAAACTATCAGGCCGAACGGGTTTATGGCCCCGACGCGCTAAGAACATGGAATATATTTAAGCCTGATAACAGTAAGCTTTTTGGAGGAATGATGTTTGAAGTAGAGATACCATCGGTAGATTTTAATAATCTGGGATTTAAAAAAAGAGTGCCGCTAAGTGTAGTTTCAGGCCAATTATCATCACTAAAAAATGCGATACCCGTTAACGCTGATTATAATGAAGTAAAATCAGACCTGGCCTATATTGATAACTTTAAAAGCGCTTCATATGACGTTTTCAGACGGGAAGTGCACCTCATATATGAGGATGGAAACGAAGTAGCTATCCCTATAAATCAAATTGACCGTAATAATCAACCATTAGTGATAAGCGATTCGCTCAAAAAGAAATTGGATGAACTTGAAAAATCCGGTGATCTTCAGCTCCCTTCATCCACACAAAAAGGCGATGGCAAGTATACATCAATTGATACCAGACCAGCTGATAAATTTTATGAAGACACCACTCAGCACATTATAAAACCCCAAAATATTCGGGCCTCTGTGGCCCCTAGGTTAATAGCTGCCATAAATGCTCTTGATGTTGATACCCAGGATAACCTTTTTAAGGCGGCTACAGCTTTTATGGCCGGACCACCGCTACCCGATGGTTTTGAATACGTTATTTTATTACCTGTAGGTGCAAAAATGGCATCGGGCTTAAAATCGGCATTGGCAAAATCTGCCGAGAGTAAATTAGCTACCGATATTGCAGAAAAAGAGGCACCCGGTGCAGCAAAGTCGGAACTGCAGAAAAATGCTGAAAAGGAATTAAAAGAAGCTATGCCTGCTAATATCAAAACGCCATATGCATCCAGCGTTGGCGAATTGGCAGAGGCCGGTGTAATTAAAGATTATGCACCAGCCGCAAAACAGCTTCCTCCTAAATTTAAAGCATTTGACTGGTATGAAGGTGGAAAAGAAACAACTACTAATATTCCATCAAAATATAAGAACAAACCGATTACAGTTCAGGAAACATCAGTTGAAGGTGGTACATGGACCAGTTTGCATACTGTGTTATCTGCCGATAAAGCGACTACGCAAAATGTAGGTAATGCAGTAACAAATAAACTCAATGCCATTTTTGATGCCTTGCATAATCCAACTGGCAACGCTGCTGCGCGTGATCCAAATCCCATAGCACCGGATACATACAGACGGGTAGAGCGCACAGGTACGCCAGATAAAGTAATTGTGCATATACATCTTGCCGAGGCGCCGGTTACAACTGAATTAAATGCAGCAGCACAAAAGGCGAAGACAGATTTTGCAAGCTTGTCAGACTTACCACCTGTTGAGGTAGTTGTTACCGGTACAAATAAAACCTCGCCTTGATAAAATCACAATTTGCATTAATTGATAATCAAACCTTTAACAAAAGCTACCATGTTTGAAAGAAAAAGATATTTGAATTTACCGGGTGAAGAGCAAACCCAAAGAACAACTTCACGAAATGCTTCTTTCTTTGGGATACAGCGAAGCAATGGATCTGATGATGGTGCAGAGAAGCAGATAAACGCCTTTGTTAGTCCGGTAGAAACGAAAAATGTGCCGGTTGCTAATCCCGAAATATCACCTAAAGATAGTGTTGCTCAACAGGAGGGTGGAAATAAAGATGAGGTTAAGCCTACGGAGATTAAAGCAAGCACCGGCCCCAGTTGTGATCCGCAGGGTGTCACTATTGATCAGTTCCTAAAACAAGCCGGTAACACCGATGATTCATTTGGGAAAACAACCCTGAAGAGGGACGATGTTACATTCCCGGAAGTTGTTCTAAAAAACGGTGAACTACAAAAAACAACTGCCGGTATGCCGGTTAGTTCTTTTTACTTATTACCACAAACATTTAAAGATAAAGGAAGTGTTATTATACAGGATGGCGGCAGCGGTGAGGAAAATCATTTTTGCCCTAAAGGCACTTACGATAAACATTGGCAGATAACCCAGAGTGGTTCGGATAAGATCAAAGAGGGGGAACAGGAACATTGCAGCGATCTTACCCTTGCATTCAACCTTAGTTTAGCCAAATTTAGGGAGGCTGTGAATAGCGCCGCCGGAAAAAAGTTTTCATCCCAATCACAGGCCAATACTTATCTGGAAAAACAAACAGGAGTACACCCAGATCAGTGGAATAATTATTTCTGGTGCTTAGCCTCAAAAACCAGAATCAGAGATACCCAGAAATGGCACTACCCCAAATCCTTACGAACAAGGGTAGATGAACATTGTCAGAAGGCAATAACAGTTTTGAGCGCTGGTAATTTACCGGATATAGGCCAACACCCCTCTGCGGATATCATAAAAGATTGCGATATAAAAGCACCGGATAAAAAATAAAAAAATGCAGGCTCAATCAATAACAAACTCTTTGGAAATGCTGTACCAGGTGATACATAATCGTCTGCAATCACATTTTAATAACGCGGAAACCCATTTTCCGGCGGTTACCATCATAGACGATGGCAGTTCCCTGAACAGGTTTATCATCGAAAACAAGCTTCCGATTGAGGAATATATTATTTTATTAACAGCCTTGGCTCCGCATTTGCAAACTTCCTTCTTTGAAAACATCATACAAGAATTTTTACCTAATGGCGGCGATTTTCCGGAATTTGGAGGAATAAAAGGCAGTAACCATCGCGGATTATTGCCAACAGGCGAAACCGTTCAATTTATATTAGGCAGTAATGATATTGACAAGCGGCTTGCAGTTCAGTATTTACTTACTCATGGCATACTGGTTAAACACGGCGTACTATCTTTAGAAACCGTTAAAGAAGGCGAACCATTGATGAGCGGCCGGGTAATACTTGATCCGGAATGGATAAGCCGTTTCCTTACCGGTGCAGAAACTGTACCTAAGTTTAGTCCCGATTTTCCGGCAAAAAATATTAGTACAGCAATGACATGGGATGATCTGGTATTGAATAATTATACCCAAAATCAGCTTAATGAGATCATGACATGGGTAAAACATAATGAAACCCTGATGCAGGATGAAGTACTGAAACGAAAAATAAAACCAGGCTACCGGGCCCTGTTCCACGGCCCTTCCGGAACAGGTAAAACATTAACAGCATCTTTGTTGGGTAAACACTTTAACAAAGATGTATATCGTATCGACCTGTCGCAGGTGGTGAGTAAATATATAGGCGAAACAGAAAAAAATCTGGAAAAAGTATTTCAAAAAGCCGAAAATAAAAACTGGATACTATTTTTTGACGAAGCTGACGCCTTATTTGGTAAACGTACCAATGTACAAAACTCGCATGACCGGTATGCTAACCAGGAAGTAAGCTACTTACTACAGCGCATAGAAGACTTTCCTGGCTTGCTTATATTGGCATCCAACTTAAAAAGCAATATGGACGATGCCTTTTTAAGACGTTTCCATACCATCATACATTTTTCGGCGCCAAATGCCCATGAACGATTAAAACTATGGGAAAAAGCATTCCCCGCCTCATGTAAACCAGAACCAGCTATTCAATTACAGAATCTTGCCGATAAATATGAGCTAACCGGGGCAGCGATACTCAATATTATACATTACGCGGCGCTGCAATCTATTTCCAGAGATGATCAATATATTCGTAATACCGATTTGATAGAGGCAATCAGAAAGGAATACCGCAAAGAAGAACGTACCATGAGTTAATAAAATAAATAACCGGAGGAAAAAACATGGCTTTAGCACAATTTCATATTTACACACCGCAGGAGTTTCAGCAATATCTGGTAAATACCGTTTTTTCAAGAAGTATTAAGGTGATACAGAACCACCATACCTGGGAACCCAATTATAGCTCATTAAGTGCTAATCAGGGAGAAATGTATTGGCTCGAATCGATGAGGGATTACCATATCCACAATAATGGATGGAGCGATATCGCCCAAAATCTAACCACTTTTCCTTCCGGGAATATTGGCTTATGCCGCCCTATAAATATTACCCCGGCCGGCATTTTTGGAGCAAACTCTGGTGCTATTTGTATTGAAAACTTAGGTAACTTTGATGCAGGGCATGATCAGATGACATTACCCCATAAGGATACCATTGTATTTTTAAATGCTGTGCTTTGTATGAAGTTTAATCTGAAACCTGTGAAAGAACAAGTGGTTTACCACCATTGGTTTGATCGCACAGGTAAAAGATTTCCGGAAAGCGTAGTTAACAATAATCAGGTGGGCAACCAACAGAAAACCTGTCCGGGCACTGCTTTTTTTGGCACCAATACCATTACATCGGCCGAAGCAAATTTCTTCCCCCTGATCGATAACAAAATAAAGCAGCTCAATGGAACCCCTGTACCTCCAATCACATCCCGTACTGTAAATGCGAACTTATTGAACGTACGTTCGGGGCCAGGCACATCATTCCCGGTTCTGCGAACTATTACACAAGGCACAGAAGTATCTATTTATACCACAACCAATCAATGGAGTAAAATAAGTAACACGGCAGATGAGTGGGTGTTCAGCAGCTACTTATCCTAAACATTTTTAACCAAAAACATAAAAAGATCATGTTATCACTTTTTAAAGCAAAAACCTGGAGCGGTGCCGGCTGGCTACTGACTCTTTGCGTATTACTTGTTTTTATAGTAATGATTTATACCGCTCTTCATCTTTGTTATAAAGGCACAGACCATAAAAAACTGGATAATGTGCAGATGTTAAATATCGATAACGTGCTAGCTGTATATCCAGATCCGGATTCGGCCCAGTTAGCTTCGAAAGATCCTGCGGTTAAAAAAATGGTATTAGTCAAACGCGCAGAACGTGATAACGCGCTGTTTAACTTTTTAAGGAATGAATACGACGGCCGTATAGATGAATACCGACTAAAACGCATGGATGGTTTATTGATCAACCTGAATAATAAAGACACCAAAACATATCTTACGGATACGGAGATCATAGTAAATGACTTTTTCTGGTTTGTTGGAACGGGCACTTATGCAGAAGTGCTGTTTTGGGCACTTATAGGCGTTTTAGTGAGTTTAATTTATTATGTGAGTATTGCCAACGGCCAGTCGTTAAAAGTGACTGGTGACGCAGATACGGGGCCATTTGACCCCGCTGAAATATCCGGACAGGTATCAAAAATGTTTTATGCTCCTGTATGCGCCCTTATTTTAGTACTCGGATACAATTTACTGGCTGGCAGCAATACAAAAATGACAGATATCAGTGTAGGTAAGGGGCTGTTACTATTTTCTTTTATTTCTGGTTTCTTTTCAGGTCGGGTTATGAAATTTATTGACCGGTTAAAAGATCTGATATTACCCTTAAGCTCAACCGACAGTACTACAACTAACGATAGCGCCTCTATAGCCAATGATATTGATAAAACAGATGAAAAAACAGCAGATGTAACCATAAGCCTGCAATTAGCGCAGGCCATGTTATCGACACCGGAAGCCGCCGATATTATTGACGGAGGGTTTAATACGGCACTTGTCACACTAAAACCCTTAACAGGCGATATGATTACCCTGAAAAAACCTGTCGACGATCAAAGTTCAGAATTTACAGCTACGCAGGTGTCTTTGGGTAAATATACCTTGCATGCAACCATGGCTTTCAAAAATAATGACACCATCATTAACCTGGAAGCCGATAAGGATATTGAAATAAGTGACGCAGATAAAGCCTTCCAATTGGATTTAGAAAAAGCTGAAGAGGCCGGTTAAAAAAACCACCCGTATTTTTTGATCGGATAGGAGCATTGGCTAATTCAACTATTAAAATGTCTGGTTCATCCGTACGATTGTCTACTTCACGGTTGATTATGCGTTATAAATGCTTATTATTAAGCAACTTTACGGTATAATCATCAAACTATGAATACCCAGTCGCCCAATTTATTCAGAAGAAAGCCTGTCATCATCGCAGCCATTTTACTGATAGGCTTTTTATCCATTCAATTCATCCGCCCACAAATTACAAATCCACCGGTAAAAGCGGAGATAGAAGCCCCAGCAGAGGTAAAAAGTATACTGATACGGGCTTGCTATGATTGCCACTCGAACCAAACCAACCTGCGCTGGTATGACCAGGTATCGCCTGTTTACTGGAAAGTAGCCAGCCACGTGAATACCGGTCGTAAGCACTTAAATTTTTCTAACTGGCAAAACTTAGCACCAGCCGATCAAAAAGCCATGCTTTGGGAAGCCGTAAATCAGATAGCTGCCGGTGCTATGCCTATCAAGGACTATGAACTGGTTCACCCTTCTTCTGCTGTTTCTAAAAATGATCTGGAAGTATTAAAAAAATACGTTTCATCCTTGTCGCCTAAGCAAATTCCGGGCGATACCGCCAAAATAAACGCAGCCGATAAACAGTATAATCACTGGCAAAAAGCAACAACAGCTTCAGTTAAATTACCCACTGCATTAAATGGAATTACCTATATTCCTGATTATAAAAACTGGGAAACCATCAGCAGTACCGAACGCTTTGATAATGGCACCATGAGGGTGATATTTGGAAATCCGACGGCTATTAAAGCCATTCGTGAGCATCACATTAATCCATGGCCCAATGGAACAACATTTGCCAAAGTTGCCTGGGATCAAGTGACCGATAAAGATGGCAATGTACATACCGGCGCCTTTAAACAGGTTGAATATATGATCAAGGATGATAAAAAGTACGCGGCTACGGCTGGCTGGGGCTGGGCCCGGTTTAAAACCGATAAGCTGGTGCCTTATGGTAAAACGGCCATGTTTACCAATGAGTGCGTTAGCTGCCATAAGCCATTAAGTAATAGCGACTTTGTTTTTACCTCACCAATTCAACATTAATAAATCAGGAATCCGTCATGAAAATTATCCATATATTATTTGCGGCCATTGTTTTGATAGTATCAGCCTGTAATAACCGCAAACCCGCCGAAGAGCTTTTGAATAAAAAAGCCGCTATACCCGCTTCGTTTAATTTTAGTAAAGCTGGCTTAAAAGTGATCGCCTCGTCCATCAACAAAAAAGCACAAACCATGTCAACTCTTTATGGTAATACTCTGGCCTTAAAAACTGCTATATCGGGATCAACAAACCATCCTGCGGGGGAAAACCTCACACTGGTTACCTGGAAACAACAGGATGATGACCGTTGGTTTGGTGCGAAGATTCCGGGTGATCTGCTATCTGTTGAAGTAATTAAAACAGTTAGTTCAAATAACGGAGACGTATCTGTTAATTATCAGCAATTTACAGGAAAAGAATTAACAGCTGATAAAGACACAACGCACCAACAGGAACGTATTACTTATATACTTTCTCAGAAACCTTCTGTAATGCCCTGATACTGTTTGAGTATCAGGTAGCGTATTCCCGTTGGTATTTATTGCGATAATCGATAGGCGAGAGACCTGTAATACGCTTAAATGTGGTGCGGAAAGCCTTAGTATCGGTGTAACCAACGTTATACATGACTTCGTTCACATTTTCGCGCGAGGTTTCCAGGCTAACTTTAGCGGCCTCTATCTTTACACGCTGTATATATTCGGCTACCGTGTTGGCTGTCGCTTTTTTAAACCGGCGTTCCAGATTTCTGCGACCCAGGGCAAACATAGAGGCCAGTTGCTCTACCGTGATCTTTTCCTGATAGTTCTTTTCAATAAACTCCTGAGCTTTTTTGATCGGATCGTCGGCATGATCTTTTTGTCCCTGGAATATGATGAATGAGGATTGGCTATTCCGTTCCATTTCAATGGCAAATACTTTGGCGCTTAAAATAGCGATATCGCGACCAGCGTATTTTTCAATAAGATATAAGATCAGGTTCAAATAGGAGAAAGCACCACCGCTGGAGTAAATACCCTGCTCATCGGTAATGATTTTTTCGGTAACCAGGTTAACATCCGGAAACATCTTCCTGAACTCGTTAGCAAACATCCAGTGTGTAGCGCATTTTTTGCCGGCTAATAAGCCGGTTGAAGCCAACAAAAAAGCTCCCATGCACAAGCTGGCAATCTCGGCGCCATTATTATATTGCTGGGTTAGCCAGGGTAAAAATTCTTTATTATTCTCAACTTCTTCACCGATATTGCCATCAATAGCCGGGATAATGATTAAGTCGGTCTTTTGCACTTCCCCAATAACCTTATTGGCATTAACGGTAAATAAGCCCCCGCTAACAGGAGTTTCCATGGTAAGGCCAACCAGTTCAACCTTAAAGATGGGATCTTTTCCAGCGGCCATAAAAAACTGGTTCACCTGAGTAAGCAGCTGACGCGACCCTTCCAGGCTTCCGAGTATGGCCCGCTTAGGAACCAGTATCGATATATGTTTCATATAATAAATTGGTTTATAAAGCCGTATTATACTCCCTAAATTCAGCAGTTTAGCATTATATGCTATGTGCAATATAACGCTAATTTTTTCAGAGACAATATTTTAATAACTAAATAAATCAATCATAACGAAAAGCCAAAATTTATTCCTCTTCTATTTGGAATAGGTTAAGTTAGTTAAACTAACACTTTATTTAAAAAAAAGTAAATAATTAATAAGTAATAGTTTATGAAACTTTATTTAAATATTTTAATTAACTAAAATTTCACAAATCAATTACAAAGACCTTCCAATCAGGAAGCCTTGATCAATTCATCAATGGCGATTAAAACATCCTCTTCTGTGGTTCGCCAGTTTACAAAGGCGGCCCGTAAACAGGGAATCCCTTTGTAAGATGTTGGCGAGATAAAGAGTTTGCCTGATACTTTTAATTTTTCTAATACAGAGGCCAATTTACCACTCCGGTTTTCTTCATCGGTAATACCAAAACAAACTACATTTAACCTTACCGGCGCAGCTAGTTTAAATATGGTTTTTTGCTCCAGCAGTTGCGCAAACTGATTGGCCAGGGTAATATTGTTTTCTACTATCCATCCGAATCCGTTACGACCGTAAGCTTGCAGCGCAAACCAGGCTGGCAGCGCTCTTAATCGCCTGGAGTTTTCTGGGCCGAAATTCAGGAAACTAAAATCACTTGCCGGATCACCCAGATAAGGTGCATTACTGTTTTGAAAAGTTTGTAGCTGTAATGCCGAGTGTTTTTCCTGAACAAGGTATATGGCGCTATCATAAGGTACGTTAAGCCATTTATGACAGTCGACAGTTATGCTGTCGGCCAATTGCCAGCCGTTTAATAAGTGACTATACTTTTCAGAACAAGCCGCGAAAGCGCCAAAAGCCGCATCGATGTGCCAGTAAAAAGTATACTGTTTTTGTAAGTTGGCAATAGCTTGCATATCATCAAAATC
>JACXTT010000131.1_pt1 | contig 112492 bp, 98 predicted proteins | sample 9270951 | NCBI WGS metagenome assembly JACXTT01 (sample SAMN15532306, study PRJNA645909) | rock metagenome | isolation source: weathered quartz diorite | place: Puerto Rico | collected 2017-06-21 | reverse complement strand
ATACCGTAATCGATCCGCGGCTCGAGAAGTCGCTCCAAAGGGAAGATCCGATAGGCGTGCTCGATGTTTTAATAAAGCAGGTAATGCTTTATTATGGTACAGTTGAAATTACGATGGAGAGGGGCGAAGGCCGCAGCTTTATGAATATCGGAAAATACCTTGAGCGCGCCATTCAATCTGTCGATATCCTCGATACCAAATTTGGTTCCGTAAGCGATAACCCGGATTTGTTGACGGATACCAGCTACTGGAAACACTTGCTGCTTTCGCTGGGCGGTTACGAATTATATTTAAAAACCTACCGCGAAGGTTTTGAGGCCAGCAATATTTTAGAGCAGGTGGTGTTGAATAACGATTTCCCCCGGTCAGTTATTTATTCGGTAAATAATATCCAGCGGTATTTTGACCGTTTAAAAAGCGACAGCAACGTCGAGGATTTTCGCGAAATGTCGTTCGAGATCGGAAGGCTGGAAAGCCGTATAAAATACAGCTCGGTAAGAAGCATTGAGCAAGATGGCCTGCACAACTTCCTGACGCAAATCAGGAGCGGCCTTTACGGCATAGCAAACTCACTGAACGAACATTATTTTGCAAATTCATAGAAAAGTCCGGAAGATAAAATGCTATTTTCAAATCAATAATTCAACAAATCAATCATTCACTAATTATACAGGCATGCCCGAATTTGAAATAGAACATATTACCCGGTATATATATGAGGGGCCTGTTCGCGACAGCGCCAATCAAATTATATTGTTCCCGATAAAGGACGAGTACCAGGATGTTTTAAAGCAGGAGCTAACCATAACCGGTAACCCTGTAGTAGATACATACACCGATTATTACGGTAACGAGGTCGGAAGTTTTACCTACAGCGAGTCGCATTGGTACTTAAATATTAATTCAAAGGTATGGGTTACTACCAGGCATAGGGAGCTGCCGGTAAACGATATATTTCCGGCACATCAATGGGAGGACCTGAAGCGGCTTCAATTTATGGTGCCGTATATTGATTTTTTGAAACAGGAGTATTTTGAAGGCCTGAATGAACTGCGAACTATCGTAGAGGCGGAAAAACTAAAAGAAGATACGCCTTACCAGGTAGCGCTGCGGTTTTGCCAGTATGTGTACGAAAATTTCACCTACATAAAAGGCGTTACTACGGTTGAAACAAAGCTGGATGAAATATGGAAATTGAAGGCAGGTGTTTGCCAGGATTTTGCCCATATATTGATGGAAATGCTGCGTATGGTGCAGATTCCGGCAAGGTACGTAAGTGGCTATATCTGCACCAGCCGCAACGGTATGCGCGGCGAAGGTGCTACCCACGCCTGGACCGAAGCTTACATACCTGATTATGGCTGGCTGGGCATTGATCCTACAAACAACTGCATCGCTAATGAAAGCCATGTTCGTTTAGCCGTTGGCCGGAATTTTTTGGATTGTTCGCCGGTAAAAGGTGTTTACAAAGGCTCGTCAAGCCATAAGTTGGAAGTAGCCGTTTCGGTCGACGAAGATAACGCGCTTAACAGTACCGACCGGCAGATAACTGAAGCCCACGTAACCAATACGGTTACTGAATTTACAAAAAACAGCTACCAGCGTCACATGGAAATTATCCAGCAACAACAACAACAACAACAACAACAACAACAACAATAATAGTTTGCAGTTGGCAGTGGCAGTTAGCAGAAGGTTATTTACTCAACCTTCTTTACCGCCGCTATCAGATCTTCGATCTTGGGCGGTTTATCGTACCCTTGGGTCATTTTGAAGTTCTTATCGTAAATGGCGATATAAGGAGTGGTCTTGACCTGGTAGTATTGCTGAACCAAATAAGTATATCCTTCCGTACCGACCGTGAAATTCGGATACTTCTTAAGTTGGAAATCTCTGTAAAAGTCCTTTATCGCGCGAAATTGCGTCTCGGGGTTTACAAACGTTACCATCACTACCTGTATATTTCGGAACTCATTCATTTTTGGCTTCATTTCGGCCATTAAATGCCGGCAATGGCTGCAATCCGGGGCGAAATAAATAACCATAACAGGCTTGTGCTTTTTTAAATTGGCAGGCGTCATATATACGCTGTCGGTGGTCAATATCCGGTAAGGAGGTATGGCGGATGGAGGCGTATACGTTTGTGCGCTGCTACAGCCGACAATTATAATCAGTCCAAAAAATAAAAGCAGTTTCTTCATAGTGTTATTGTCTTCGTTTAAATAAGCTTTTAGCTCTCGCCTTTGAGCTTTATGCGCTCTGCTGCATAGTTACAACATTTTTACGCTTCAAGCAATTCCAATTGCCAGGCAACGTGCTCTTCGGTTATAGGAAATAACGCGTTTTCGCGTACCGTATGATAAACTGCGTCAAATAGCCCGTTATAATTTCCTTTGGGAGGAGTTATAAATTCAACCTGGCGCTTGTTTTCAACATCCATAAGTACCAATTTTCCATCACTGCCATCAGGTTCGATGCCGAAACCCGCGTCGGTCGGCAACATGCCAGCGTCCAGTTGTGCTTCCTGTACGTCGTTGCGTTCTTTTACAAAACTTCCCAATGTGCCATGCACCGCAAAACCAGGCAGCACTTCGGCAATAAGCAGCCCGGAAGTTAAATAAACGTTCAACTGGTTAGGGTATGTTAAATGATAATTGAAATAGTCGGCCACCTCCGAGCCTTCGCGGTAAATACCCGTTGTTTTTTTGAACGACAGGGGCTTGCCAAACAAGCAAATTACATTATCGATCAAATGCGGGCCCAGGTCATAAACCAGGCCGTTAGCCGGAGTATTGCCCTTTTCTTTGAATAGCTTCGGGCTTATCGGGCGTTTATACCGGTCGAAACGGAAATGTACTTCAATTAATTCGCCAAGCCGTCCGCTTTCAATTATTTCCTTTACCAGTAAAAAGCCGCTGTCCCAACGGCGGTTTTGGTATAGCATCAAATGCCTGTTCATCTTTTTTGCGAGGTCGAACATCATTTTAACCTCGGCACCTGTGGCCGCGGCCGGTTTTTCGAGCAACACATGCTTCCCGGCATTCAGGGCTTTCACCGCGAACTCAAAGTGGGTGTTGTTTGGTGTATTAACAATTACCAATTCAATCTCGCCGTCATTCAATAACTCGTCAATGGAGTTGTAACTCAAAACATCGGGGTAACGCTGGCTGGCCTTTTTTTCGTGGCGCTCAACCACCGCCCTGAATTCAAATCCCGGGTTGGTTGTTAAAAACGGCGCATGAAATATCCTTCCCGACATCCCGTAAGCCATTAATCCTGTTATAATTGGTTTTGACATACTGTTTCTTTTAATTAAAATTCTGTTATCGGCATCCTGTATTTTGGTATCATTCCTCGCCAATCGGGCTGCCATCCGGCATAACCAAAACCGACGCCGGCTTAAATTGCGACGGATTTTTTTCAAATTGGTCTATCTGCGATAAGCCGAATAACAGGTTAGCCTTTTGATTTGCCGTTGCCACATTAACCGCTGTGTGCATCCAGCGTTTTAACCAGTCAATTTCGAGCAGGGCAACGCCGCGTACGCTTTCCGGCGCAGTGGTTGTGGCTGCGAGTGTAAGCAATTGTTTCAAAACTAAATTGTTTACCAGGCAATGTAGTGCGTCGTTATAGCCATTTTGTTGTGGTGATTTCCACGTTTGTGCGATAAGTTTATCAATTACCGCGATCAGGCCGGGCTGAGCGCTGTCCCTCGCGTGGTATTCAACCAGCCTTGCTGCCCTTTCGGGATTGAGCATAAAGGCCAGTGTGGTAGCTGCGGCAGATTCAGCGGCAGCCATCGGGTCAAATGTTAAGCCTGTGCGCGATTTAAACAATTCTCTGGTTCGGGGATATCCGTCAGGTCGCGGTGGTATTTTTTCTATCAGTTTTTCGGGCAGGGCAAGCGCCTGGGGTGTTATGGTTGACATCAGCGCATTAAACGCCTTCCATTGTTCGGTTGGTGGGATAAACTTCGTGGTAATCTGCCCGTCGTTTTTAACTGCGTAAGTGTAGTAAATGCCGCCCAGAACTTTTGATGCAGCTTCAACCTGGTAACGATGAAGTAAATAGATGGGCACCAAAGCCTCCTCGATGGTAGCCATTGGCGCATCCTGACGTATGGCTTTTTCCGAAAAATTATCCAGCAAATGTTTGCGTATGTTCATCAGCCTGTTCAGCTCATCAGCCGCATTCGTGCCATTATCCCATAAATGGGCAAGCGGGTGCGCACCACCGGCGGGCCTGGCATCCTCGTCCGTAATAAAGAAGTAGCCCTCCTTTAAAGTCTCTTTCATGATTTCCTTTAACGCCGCGTCTTCATTAGTTACCGCGGGAAAATCCTGGTAGCCATATAAAATAGCGCGCTTATCCCAGCCGCCAATTTCGGTGGTATAAGCTTTTGAAAGGTCGATGGTGCCATCATTCTTCAGGCTGAAAAACGGTGGCGGATAATCCATCACCGATGCACGGTTGTTCACGCTGGCGGTAAAATTATGCTGTAAACCAAGCGTGTGTCCAACTTCGTGCGCAGCAAGCTGGTGCAGGCGGGCGATAGCCAGCTTCAGCATCGCGTCGGTGGCCGGTTTGCCGTCCTCATAGGGTTGAAGCAAGCCTTCCGCGATCAAAAAATCCTGCCGGTCGCGGAGGGAGCCTAATGAAACTTGTCCTTTAATGATTTCGCCGGTCCTTGGGTCGACTATTGATTCGCCGTATGACCACCCCCGTGTTGACCGGTGAATCCATTGGATAATGTTATACCGGATATCCATCGGGTCGGCATCCTCTGGAAGCAGTTTTACCTGGAAAGCATTTTTATAACCGGCCGCCTCAAATGCCTGGTTCCACCACGAGGCGCCTTCGATCAAAGCGGTCCTCACCGGTTCGGGAGCGCCACGGTCTACATAGTATATAATTGGTTTAACTGCATCACTCATTGGGGCCGATGGTTCCTTTTTTTCGAGCCGGTGCCGAACCAGTAAATGTTTTACTATCGGTTGGTCGATAGGGGTGGCATAATCCATATAACTGTTATCGTAAAATCCTGACCTTGGATCGAACTTGCGAACCTTATACTTATTGTCGGGCAGTTTGATAAATGATTGATGCATCCGCACCGTAACAGCGTTCGGGTCGGGTGTAACTGAGCTTATTTCACTGCCTTTTGCCTTGCCAACTAAAGTTATCGTGGCCTCAAATTCCGAGTTTTCAGGAAAGGCCCTGGTATTCGGCATATAAACAGCCGAACGCGACTCATCGAGATTAAAAGAGCCCTGCTGGCTGGCGGCAAGTTTATCAGCAATGCCGTGGCTGTCGCGCAGCAGGAATGGGGTGAAATCGACTAAAACTTTGCCATCCTGTTCAGCTTCCTGCTTAAATCCCCAAATAACCGATTGAGCAAAGGCTTCTTCGACTGACTTTCGCTCGTCGGCGTTATTGCTTATTGCGCGATAGGCATAGTTAGGCTGTACCAATAAAATCTTAGGCCCGCTTTTTATAAATTTCACAATACGGCTGTTGCCGATCTGTCCCCTGTCTAAGCCTAAATCGTTTGAGCCAACTCCGGCAGGTAACGAGTTTACGTATAAAAATTCATTGTCAAATTGATCAATTTCAAGCAAAATATGCCCGGTTTTTTCGTCCACATAAAAATTGAAATACCCCGCATGTTTTGCTAGTCCGCGAGTTTTTGTCTCTATTTCGGCAGCTTTTTGACCTTTTGCAGTGAGGGTGAAATTAATGAGCAGGAAAAGTATCGGGTAAATTATTTTCATAAATGAATAGGAATGATCAGTCTAAAATATTACTTTTATTTATATAACCCAATTTATGCTGGTTTGCTTAATCAGCAATGGCGATTTTGAAAGTGGTATCAGAACAATTTGAGGGTTGGTGATAATTAAAAATCCGAATGCTCGTTTAACTAAAAATTATCGTAAAAAAACAAAACGGTTACAACCTTTCACTCCTCTGTACGTATAAAGAGATACTGATACTTTGAAAATGAATTCCAATAACAAACCAGTTAGCGTATTACTTGTTGATGATGATGAAATAAATAACTTCATTTCTATTAAATTAATTAAAAAGGCACTATCAAACGCAGAGATAACAGCCTGTTTAAACGGTAAGCTTGCTATTGAATTGTTAACCGATATTCAAAAAGAGGATCCTTCAAAACTACCTGATTACATATTATTGGATATTAATATGCCGATAATGAACGGTTGGGAATTTTTGGATGAATATAAAAGGCTGGATATTGACCCTTTGGGCCAAAGCAAAATATTCATTATTTCATCATCAGTTTTTAGTAACGACATCAATAAAGCACGCTCATACAAGCTTGTACATAACTTTATTTCAAAGCCGCTCAACGTCGATAAAATTATAGAGCTGTTTAAAGTTGGGGAGCCGGTTCAGGCAGATACTACTTCAAAATGATCGTCCCTGTAGTGCACATTACCCACAGCAATAGATTTAGCGTGGTAAAATAAACACGTCCAACCTTCATTCGCGGCCTTTTTGCCATATTCTTCTCTTAATTGCATCGCTTTGCGGCCGTCATAATCATATTTCGCAATAAATTTACGAATCAGTTGTTCCGGTTCCGGTAGCTCATCGCCACCAAAAAAACATTTCTGTTCTTCGCTTTCTATCCAGAATACCTGGTGATATGGTGAATGGCCGCCCGATAGTTCATACCTTATTCCAGGCTGTAACTCACCGTTACCCTCCACAAAAATAATTTTAGCAAATGCCTGTAATGCTTCGAAAATCTGTTTATGATAAGATGAAGATTTACCCGCAATCGCGGTTTCCCATTCCTTCGCCTGTATGATGTGCCTCGCATGCGGAAAGCTGGGTACGAGTTTTCCGTTTTGCTCAACCACCAGTCCGCCCGAATGGTCGTAATGCAGGTGCGACATCAATACTAAGGTAACCTCTTCGGGGCTGAAGCCCGCATTGCGAATATGCTGGTGTAGCCATAATTCGTCGCGTGTGTCTTTATACCCAAGCCCGGTATCCAGCAATATCAGGTCGGTGGCGGTTTGTACCAGGAAAGGATTGACGTGAATAAATAAAGAACCGGGACGATCTTTGGTATTATCAGTTTGCGGATCGAACGGGATAAACTTTTTGGTGGAATCGACAGAATACGAGCCTTCGCCTAATGGAAAAATCTGCATAGTTGTTATAAATAATGCTGTTTTATAAAATTGATATGGTGTTGTTCATGTCCGGCAATATGATATGCCAGCGCGCGAACGGTGGCATCGTTGAAGGTGCCGGTACCATGGCCCATCCTGTCAAGCGACGACTCGGGTAGGTTATTGAAAAGTGCAATCGTGGAATTCCTCACCGCTTCATATTCCTCGAAAATACTATCCAGGCTGCGACTGTCTGCCTCAGAGTAAATAGCATAGGAATTCTCGTCAAATCCTATTAGGTTGTTTGTTTCATTGCGTGCAAAACGTAATGCCCGGTACGAGAATATACGTTCGTCATCTACAATATGTACCAGTATTTCTTTTATACTCCATTTATGCGGCTGGTAGCGGTGATACAAAACAGGCGCCGGCAATGAATAGATGAACTTCTTATTTTCTTCAAAATTATCCTTCAGATGTTTTAATATGAACCCGTCATCTGGCAGCCACTTCATATACATTTCAGCATAATCTGGGTAGTCGCCTTTTTTTGCTTTGTGAATGATGCGCATAAGATTTTTTGATCTGTAGACGTGTAAATATGCAGATGATGGACAATAGTAATTAATTTGAACATCCTCACATCTGCTATTTGCACATTTCCTATCTTTACTTTTTTAAGCAAAGATATGAATAAACGCTGGGCAGTTAGGGGTAATGCGGATGAGGTGGATGTAAACAGCCTGGCTGCGACGCTTAATATGGACACTGTTTTGAGTAAGTTGCTGGTTCAAAGGGGTATCCGGACTTACGACGAAGCCCGGTACTTTTTCAGGCCTGATGAACGCCATCTGCACGACCCCTTCCTGATGGCTGGTATGGAGCAGGCTATAACACGGATTGAACAGGCGATTGCCGCCGGCGAGAAGGTTTTAATTTACGGCGATTATGATGTGGATGGCACAACAGCCGTTTCAGTTGTTTACGGATTTTTCAAAGATTATCACGATAACGAAAAGCTTGAATATTATATACCAGACCGCTACAGCGAAGGATATGGCATTTCGACCCAAAGTATCGATTATGCTAAATTGAACGGCTTTACTTTGATCATCGCCCTGGATTGCGGAATAAAGTCGGTTGATAAAATTGCGTACGCCAATACCCTGAACATCGATTATATCATCTGCGACCATCACTTGCCCGGTGCAGAATTACCTGTTGCAATCGCCGTGCTCGACCCCAAACGAGAAGAATGCGTTTACCCGTTTAAGGAATTATCTGGCTGCGGGATAGGGTTTAAATTAATACAGGCATATGCCGAGAAAAATGATATCCCCTTTGAAAAGGTGAGCCGTTATTTCGACCTTGTTGCGATAAGCATTGCCTGTGATATTGTGCACATCACCGGCGAAAACCGAGTGCTTGCTTACCTGGGGCTGCAAAAGATAAATACTAACCCTTGCATCGGCGTGAAAACGTTGATGGAGGTATCCGGTAAAACTTCGGATTATACGATATCGGATATTGTGTTTTTATTGGGGCCCCGCATTAATGCTGCCGGCCGCATTGACGATGCCAAACATGCCGTTGAATTATTGAGCGCTTGCGATGAGGCAAAGGCAAAAGAAAAAGGCCTGCTCATCAATGTGAAAAATACCGAACGTAAAGGGCACGACCTGCAAATAACCGATGAAGCTTTAGGACTAATTGACAACGACGAAGTGCTGATAGCCCGCAAATCAACAGTCGTATTCAACGAGAACTGGCACAAAGGCGTTATTGGCATTGTGGCATCGCGGTTAACCGAAAAATATTACCGGCCAACGATTGTGCTCACGCATTCAAACGGACATGTGGCAGGATCGGCGCGATCGGTTTTAGGATATGATTTATATGAGGCATTATGCGGCTGCAGCGATTTGCTGATACAGTTTGGCGGACACAAATATGCCGCGGGCCTTACGATGCACCCCGACAATGTTGAAGCCTTTTCGACCCGGTTTGAGGAAGTAGTGAGCGCCACCATCAAGCCCGAACAATTGGTGCAGCAAATACTGATTGACGCCGAATTGCGTTTAAGCCAGATAGAGCCGAAATTTTTCAGGATATTGAACCAGTTTGCACCCTTCGGCCCTGAGAATATGGCACCCGTTTTCATCACCAAAAATGTGTATGTTAGCGGCAATGCGAGCCTGGTAGGAGAGAATCATTTGCGAATGACGGTCATTCAGCACGGTTCGCCGGGCTTTAGCTGCATCGCATTTAATCACGGCGAATATTTGTCAAAAATAAAAAAAGACGTTCCCTTTGATATTTGTTATGCCATTGAAGAAAACGTGTGGCAGGAGCGAAGGACAATACAATTGAATATAAAGGGAATTCGGTTTACGAATTAAGATTTTACGATTATTAGGTCGTAAGCAATCGTAATCCGTAAATACTGTCTGCCGACAGGCAGGCGTAAATCGTAAATAAAAAATGAATTTAAGAGCAGATAATTTATTAAAAAAATACAAACAACGCACGGTTGTAAATGATGTTTCTTTCAACGTGTCACAGGGAGAGATAGTTGGCTTGCTTGGCCCGAATGGCGCCGGTAAAACAACGTCGTTTTATATGATCGTTGGGCTTATAAAACCCAATGAGGGCCAGATATATTTAGATGACGAAAACATTACGCAGGACCCAATGTACCGCCGCGCGCAAAAAGGCATTGGATATCTTGCACAGGAAGCGTCAGTGTTTCGTAAGCTAACCGTTGAGGACAATATCAAAGCTGTGCTCGAGATGGGGAAAATGTCAAAAGAAAGGCAACAGGAAAAACTGGAGCAGTTGATCGATGAATTTAGCTTGCATAAAGTGCGCCGCAACCGCGGCGACCTGCTTTCGGGCGGTGAACGCCGTCGTACCGAAATTGCCCGCGCCCTGGCAGCTGAGCCTAATTTTATATTGCTGGATGAGCCTTTCGCCGGTGTCGATCCGATTGCCGTTGAAGAGATTCAGGCGATGGTGGCCAAGTTGAAACACCGTAACATCGGAATACTAATTACTGACCACAATGTGCAGGAAACTTTATCCATTACCGACCGCGCGTACCTGCTTTTTGAAGGGAAAATATTAGAGTCGGGCGTGCCCGAAGTGCTGGCGGCAAACGAGATGGTGCGCAAGGTTTACCTGGGTGCCAACTTCGTATTGAAAAGAAAAACGTTCCCGGCTGCAAAAGCGGGGGTTTAAACTGATTGTCTATGACCATTTTTAACTCTGTTTTTACCTGGTTCATGAAAAAGCGTATCCACCAGATAGAGCTTTTTATGAAATACCCGAACGAGGTACAGGAGGAGTGGTTTGAACAATTGATAACCGGCGCTGAGAACACCGAGTGGGGTAAGCTTTACGGCTATAAAAGCATCGAAAACCTTACCCAATTCAAACAACGGGTTCCCATACAAAATTACGATACACTAAAACCTTACATCGAGCGTATGCTCAAAGGCGAGCGCAATGTGCTTTGGCCGTCAGAGATCCGCTGGTTTGCGAAATCATCCGGTACCACGAGCGACAGAAGTAAATTTATCCCGGTTAGCGAAGAAGCATTAGAAGAATGTCATTTTAAGGGCGGCAAGGACCTGCTTACCATTTACTTCAACAATAACCCCAACGCCCGGATGTTCACCGGGAAAATATTGACCCTCGGCGGCAGCCACCAGGTAAGTCAGCTAAGCGGAGATACCTCTTTCGGCGATCTGTCTGCCGTGCTGATGAAGAATCTGCCACTTTGGGCCGAGTTTCATCGAACACCACATCTGGACATTGCGCTGCTTGAGAACTTTGAAGAAAAGATAGAGAAGATGGCCTATGCCACCAAGGATGTGAACGTTACGAGCCTGAGCGGCGTGCCTACCTGGAATCTTTTGCTGTTTAAACGCATCCTCGAGATAACGGGCAAAAACAACCTGCTCGAAGTGTGGCCAAACCTGGAGTTGTATTTTCATGGTGCTGTGAATTTTACGCCCTACAGGGAACAATTCAAAAAGCTCATCCCTAAGGATGATATGTACTACCTCGAAAACTATAATGCATCCGAAGGTTTTTTCGGCATCCAGGATACCCGCGAACCGGGCGAAATGCTGCTGATGCTGGACTACGGCATATTTTACGAGTTTTTACCTTTAGAGAACCTTCACGACGAAAACCCGGAAACATTAACCCTTGACGAAGTTGAGCTGGATAAAAATTACGCGCTCATCATCAGCACCAATGCCGGCCTTTGGCGGTATATAATTGGCGACACCGTAAAGTTTACGTCTCTTTCACCCTTCCGCATACAGATAACCGGCCGCACCAAACATTTTATCAATGCTTTTGGTGAGGAACTGATCATTGACAACGCCGAGCGCGCGCTCGACGAGGCCTGCCGCCAAACCGGCGCAATCATTCGTGATTATACTGCGGCTCCTATTTATTTTAATGAAAAGGAAAGCGGCGCCCACGAATGGATCATCGAATTTGAAAAAAAACCTGCTGAATTTGAACGGTTCGTCGACTTGCTTGATGAAACCCTGCGCCACCTCAACTCTGATTATGATGCCAAGCGGTTTAAGGATATGGCTTTGCGCCGCCCGCTTGTCCGCCGTGCACCTGCGGGCACATTCTTTAACTGGATGAAGGAAAAAGGCAAGCTTGGCGGCCAGCATAAAGTGCCCCGCCTGGCCAACGACAGGGAATACGTTGACAGTATTTTGAAGATGATGGAATTGGTGGGATAGTCACCCTTTAGATTATTTGCACAATTCCCATAATTTCACAGCTTCAACCGCTTCCTTCACATCGTGAACACGAAGTATATTTGCACCTTTCATCAGGGCAATGGTATTTAAAACGGTTGTGCCATTTAAAGCATCGTCTGCGGATATGCCCAACTGGCCATAGATCATTTTTTTGCGTGATAGACCTGCAAGTACAGGCAGCTGCAGCCGATTGAACTCCTCCAAACGATTCAATAGCGCGAATCCATGTTCAGGCTTTTTAGCAAAGCCAAAACCGGGGTCGATAATTACATCGTGCACGCCAAGTTGCTTTAGCTGATGGTATTTGTCTGTGAAATAATCGTACACCTCAGTAAACACATCCTCATAATTTGCCTCTTTTACCATCGTTTGAGGCGTCCCTTTCATGTGCATCAAAATATAAGGCACGCGCAGGCGGGCAACGGTAGTGAACATATCCGGATCCAGCTGTCCGCCGGAAATGTCATTGATAATATGTGCACCGGCTTTTATCGCCGCTTCGGCAACTGTCGACCGAAAGGTATCTACAGACAAAGCAGCATCCGGGAAACTGCTTACTATAGCTTCAACAACCGGCAGCAGCCGGTCTGTTTCTTCCTGCACGGATATGTCGTCAGCGCCCGGGCGCGATGAGTAGGCCCCCAGGTCCAGGAACGCCGCGCCTTCATTCAGCATTTTTTCGGCTTGCTGCACAGCTGCTTCAACACCCTGCTTCCGGCTGCCTGCATAAAACGAATCGGGCGTAAGATTAATAATACCCATTACATTCGGGCTGCTTAAATCAATCAGCCTGCCGGCGGCGTTCAGGGTTTCCTTTTTCTGAAAAAATGTATCTTTAGCCACGGGTTTGTTGTAACGTTGGAAGGCGATAATGTTGAAACGTTATTTGTATGCGTTAGCCTTACAACATTCCAACTTTACAACATTACAACCTTTCTTCAATAAATGAAAAAGAAATCGAACAATATTCCTTCTGCATGGTGGATTTGGGTACCCAGGATTTTAGTAGGACTGCTTTTTATATTTTCCGGCCTTATTAAAGCCAACGACCCGCTGGGTTTTTCATATAAACTGGAAGAATATTTCGACGTTTTTCATATCACTTTTCTAAACGGATTTGCGCTCACCATTGCCATCGTTTTGTGTGCGCTCGAAATGATATTGGGTTTTGCCCTGCTCATCGGTGTTCGGGCGGTATCGGTTGCATGGGGTTTATTGCTGCTGATCATTTTCTTTGCTTTTCTTACGTTTTATTCGGCTTATTTTAAAGTGGTGCAAACCTGCGGTTGTTTCGGCGACGCCATTCCGCTTACGCCCTGGCAATCATTCAGCAAGGATTTGGTTTTGCTGTTGCTGATACTCATCATATTTGTTCATCGTAAAAATATCCGGCCGCTGTATGCCGAAAAAACGGGTGACTTACTGTTGTTAATTGCAACGATCATATTCCTCGGATTTGGCATTTATACCTATAACTTTTCCCCTGTCATGGATTTTCTGCCATACAAGATAGGCGCAAATATTCCTGACGAAATGAAAACGCCACCCGGCGCCCAGCCCGACGAATTTGAGCTGACCTACCATCTTAAAAATAAAAAAACTGGCGAAACAAAGGTGATGACCAACACCGAATACCTTAAAAGTAATATCTGGAAAGATAACAACTGGGAAGTAATCGGTAACCCCGAAAGCCGCCTGGTTAAGCAGGGCTATACGCCAAAGATACGCGACCTGAGTATACAGGACGCTCAGAAAAACGATTATACAAAGGAACTGCTGTCGAACCCATATTACACCATGGTTATAGTCGCCTACGATCTCAGCAAAACGGATGGTGACGCGATTGACCGCCTGAATGCAACGGCAATTAACCTGCTGCAAAATTTTAATGTCCGTACCATCTTGCTCACCTCAAATTCGGCGAAGGATGCGGAAGCTTTTAGCAAACAGCACCACCTTGTAAGCGATATATTTTATGCCGATGGCGTGCCGTTAAAAACCATGGTGCGGTCCAACCCGGGTATATTACTGATCAAAAACGGTACAGTGATCAACAAATGGCATTATCATTCCATCCCGAAATATGATGAACTGGTAAAGCAATATTTTCGGCACCAATAATGGCTGGGTACCTCATCCGCAAGTTCGTTTATGGCCTGGCCGTAATGCTGGGTATCGTGGTAGTGGTGTTCTTCCTGTTCAATATTTTACCGGTCGACCCCGCCCGTATGACGCAGGGCCAGCGGGCCGACGTTCAATCATTACAGGCTATCCGCAAAGAGTTTGGCCTGGATAAACCCGTTCCGGTTCAGTTTGCTTACTATATCAACGACCTTTCACCGATCGGTATTCACCTGAATACTAAGGAAGAAAAGCAGCGTTACCACTACGCTACACTTTTCCCTGTAACCGGCAATCGGGTGGTAGCTTTAAAATGGCCCTACCTGCGGCGGTCATATCAAACCCACAAGGAGGTGGCAGCGCTATTGCTCGAAGTAATACCCAATACCCTTGTACTGGCTACCACCGCTATGATATTCGCCATTATAATCGGTGTATTCCTGGGCATGCAGTGCGCTGTGCATCAAAATACCTGGCGGGATAAGCTATTTGTCGGGTTTTCCACGCTGGGGGTATCTGCGCCTTCTTTTTTTGCCGGTATCATTATCGCCTGGATATTTGGCTTTGAACTGAGCAAATACACAGGCTTAAATATGTCGGGTAGCTTATACAGCTACGACCCATTTAAAGGCGAAGTAATTACCTGGCGCAATTTGGTGTTGCCGATGGTAACGCTTGCCCTGCGTCCGCTGGCTATTATTGTTCAGCTCACACGCAACGCCATGCTGGATGTTTTAGGTCAGGATTATATCCGTACTGCAAGGGCAAAGGGGTTGAGCAACCGCGCTATTTTGTACCGACATGCACTAAAAAATGCGCTGAACCCTGTTATAACAGCCATTGCCAACTGGTTTGCCTCGCTGCTTGCCGGTTCATTTTTTGTCGAATACGTTTTTGGCTATAACGGCCTGGGCAAAACTACGGTAGATGCGCTCGAAATGTCGGATTTTCCGGTGGTGATGGGCTCCATCCTTTTTATTGCTTTTATATTCGTGGTGATCAATGTAGTTGTAGATATTATTTATGTTTGGGTGGACCCGAGGGTGAAGCTGTATTAATGGTAAGTCCACGGTACATGGTTGGATTGATAGAAATTTAATAATGAGTGATAGTAAAATAGTCCACGCTGAGGGGCTTGGTTTAATTTTCCTGATAGGTTTTATGGGTTCAGGCAAAACCACGCTGGGTCGCAAGCTGGCAAGTCGGCTGGGCTACGCTTTTATGGATCTCGACCATATCCTGGAAGCGCAGGCGGGGATGACCATAGCCGAATATTTCACCCAATTTGGCGAAGAAGCTTTTCGTAAACTGGAATCGGAGGTGTTAAAGCAAACACGTTACCCCGTGAATGCGGTGGTATCAACCGGCGGCGGCCTGCCTTGTTTTTTCGATAATATGCAATGGATGAAAAGCCATGGACAAACAATTTATATTAAGCTTTCGCCAAAAACGCTAGCCGGACGGCTGGAAAAGGAAAAGGATAAACGGCCGGTACTGCGTGAACACCAGGGCAACGACCTGGTTGCCTTTATCGAAGGGAAATTAGCCGAACGGGAGGCGTTTTACAACCAGGCCAGCATCGTTACCGACGGGTTGAATTTGACGGCGGAAAAAGTAGAGAAAATATTAAAATATTAATAAAACTTGTCATTGCGAGCGATAGCGCGGCAATCTCGTCGCGCGTTTAAGCTTTGCATCGGAGGAGTTTGCTTCGTCGTTCCTCCTCGCAATGACAAATCGGTTGAATAGTGCTACCTTAAATAAACCGCATCTTCTTCACCGGGCTGATCCAGAATCACATTCACATGCTCTTTCAATACGGTTGAAAGCGCTATGCCCGCATAGTCGGTTGTCATCGGGAATTTTTTATGGTTACGGTCAACCAACACTGCGGTCCGTAATTTTTTTAGCGGCACATCGCGGAAAACGCCGAAACCGTAAGCCAGCGTTTTACCGCTGTTTAGCACGTCGTCAACCAAAATAACTACTTTGTTGCTACAGTCGTTTAAGTCAAAATCTATTTTTGCTTTTAAACTGCTGCTTTGTTTTTCGATCTCGATCCCTATCAGCGTGTTTTTAAAAGGCGCTATTTCATCCAGAACGGATTTTATCCTTTTGGCAATTTTATCGCCGCTGGGCAATATTCCGGCTATAATAACTTCTTCCTCATCCAGATTATCCTCTAATATTTGGTAAGCGATGCGGTCGATCTTTTGCTGGATCTGCTGATGGTTTAAGATATGGACGTGTTTGTCAGACATTGTTATTTTGAAATGCTGTAAGGTTGAAACGTTTTAAGGCTAATTGAATTCCTTATATATTCTCGTAAAGATAACAACTTTGGAACGTTCTAACTTTACAACGTTCCAACAAATTACCCCTTAATGTAGGGATAATAAACAAAGTTTGCCCCCTCGGGCACCACCACAAACACGCACATAAAATCGTGCGGGTTTTTGTAGGATTGGAGAAAGCGGTCTTTCAGTATTTCCTTGATCACTCCTTTTTCAACGAACTCCTCTAAAGTTGAGGCATGAATGCTCCATTCGGTATGCAGATCGTGGCGGTCAAGAATGAGTTCGCCTAATTTCAGCTCATGCTGGTGGGCGATAAAAATAGGGTAGCTTGAAAGGCCTTCCACCATAATTTCAACCGCAACTTCGCGAATGGATTCATTGAAAAGCTTCAGATCCGATTCCAGGCTTACCAGCGGGCTATCCTTTTTCGGCGCTTCGTTATTTTTATCTTCGTTTAACAGTTCTTCCGGTTCCATAATATTGTCTGAACCATGATTTTTAGGATTCATGGATTCCCTTGATTTTTTACATTGATTGATTAGCTATGAACTATGAACCATCAACTAAGAGCTCCTCAAAACCAGCAACACCACATTCTCCACATGCTGGGTATGCGGGAACATATCAACCGGCTGAATTTTAACTGTGTCGTATTTTTCCTTTAGCACCAGCAGGTCGCGGGCCTGGGTAGCGGCGTTGCAGCTTACGTAAACGATTTTTCCGGCTTCTATCTCCATCAGCCTGGCCACCACATCCGGGTGCATGCCGGCGCGCGGCGGATCGGTGATAATTACATCGGGCTTGCCGTGCTCCGCAACAAATTCAGGATTTAAAACATCCTTCATATCGCCGGCGAAAAATTTAGTGTTGGTGATATTATTGATGGCCGAATTGATCTTTGCATCTTCAATTGCTGTGGGCACATATTCAATACCCACCACCTCGCGCACGCTCCCGGCCACAAAATTGGCTATGGTGCCGGCGCCGGTATATAAATCGTAAACCAGCTCATCACCCTTAAACCCCGCAAAATCGCGGGCTATTTCGTACAGCTTTAACGCCTGTATCGAGTTGGTCTGATAAAACGATTTCGGCCCGATGCGGAAACGGATGCCATTCATTTCCTCGTGGATATATTCCGCCCCTTTATAAACCAGCACGTCCTGGTCAAATATGGTATCGTTCTTTTTTTGGTTGATGATATACAGCAGCGAGGTTATTTCGGGAAATCTTTCGTTTATAAAACTCATTAGTTTATTCACTTCATCCTCATCCGCGTAAGCAAAAACAACAATTACCATCGTCTCGCCTGTCGATGATGTGCGTATCACAAGGTTACGCAGCGAGCCGGTATGTGCCTTAAGATCGTAAAAGCTATAGCTCTGTTCAAGCACAAATTCCCGGATCGTGTTCCGCAGGGAATTTGACGGCTCCGATTGTAGCCAGCAATGCTGCACATCCAGAATCTTATCAAAACGGCCGGGTATATGAAAGCCCAGCGCGTTCATATTTAATTGCTCGTCCTCGCGGTTTTCCCCGTCGTACAGCCAGCGTTTATTTGAAAAAGTATATTCCAGCTTATTGCGGTAGTATTTATCGGCAGGGGAGGGTACTATCGGCAGCATGCCGGTAACATCGATTTTAGCGAGGCGGGTTAATGCATCGGCAACCGATTTTTGTTTGAACTTCAGCTGGGCGTCATAGGTCATGTGCTGCCATTTGCAGCCGCCGCAGGTGCCAAAATGCTGGCAAAAAGGTTCAGTCCGGTATTCCGACGGTTTTTTGAGCTCGACGATCTTACCTTCACCAAAATTCTTTTTGCTCCGGTAAACATGCACATCGGCAATATCACCGGGTACGGCCTTGTCAACAAACAATACAAAATCATCGGCTTTGCCTACGCCTTTACCCTCTTCAGCAATGTCGATAATGGCGACATCTTCAAAAAATCTTTTCTTCGCAACTTGATTCATCAGCCTGCAAAGTTAACCGTATTTGTGAAAAAAGATGTGGTAATGTTGGAAGGTTGTTGCGTTGGAAAGCTGGGAGGTTGTAAAGTTGGAATGTTGTTTATCATCATGGAGACGTCAGAGGGCAAGTCTCCCTGGCCGTCCGCGTCCGAATCCCCGTCGCCTGTGGTTCGATTCCCCCGCCGTCTGTGTCCTCACAGACGGCAAGCGAGCGCGCACGGTATAGTAGGCCTGCAAAAACAAGCGCCAATTACAACATGCTATAACGCCGTTAGATAAACATATTTAACACAGATTGCCAAAATTCACCCGCTTCCAAATCCTCTATGTCAAACTGTTCATCTATCAGTTCAGAAAAGTCAATTAGCTCCCGACTCATGATAAATTGCTTTTATTATACAAATAAAGTAATTTATATACCAAAAACCAAATCGGTATTATGGGTAAATGATTAACAAATGTTAAATTATATTATTCAAAAACCTGCTGTCGCATTAATTCCTTTAAGCTAAAAGTGTTTTTTTCAATGACCTTCGGCGGAGTCCAGTAGGTGTTTAAGCCTTCGCTACGTGTTTTTGTAACGATAATATTATCGCCATTACATTTGACATCTATTTCTTCGTCGCCATCGCTGTAAATTCCAATGTGCTTACGAAAATTTTTCAGGTCAGTTATATATACAGCCTGGGTGTCTGTTTCGCGCACTCCCCCCTTAAATATCGTGTACATTTCAAAACGCAGGTTGCACCCGCAATCACTTTTAACCCGTTTGCACAGACTGCCTGTGTAACTTTGATAACTTTTATTAAGATTGATAGAAGGCAATGCGATTATCAGGAGTATGGCCGAGATGTTAACAGCTAAGGGAATGTATGAATATTTATAATTCTTCCGGTTCTGGATCCAGCAAGCGAGGCTATTACCGGTCACTAGCAAATAAAATATTATAATTATCAGGTCGACAAATGCCAATATAAACCACCACATGGCATAAAAGCGCCATGTGGCGGCGTAGCCAATTAAAAGTAATACACCTGCCGCAACAGCGTGTTTAAAAGCGTTGGTTTTTGTTATGTTATTCAAGGCAGGCAAATTTTAGTGTTTATCCCAATTAATTTTCCTTGAAAAATACATCAACATAGCTACTATGATAAACAAGGCGATGCTGCCAATCATTAATGCAAAGTCCTCTAATTGTATGATCACATAGATGAACGTATAAAAAATCGACAAAATAAATCCGAAAAGCAAAGCTGCGTTACGGTTTTTAAGCAGTGAGCCGATAAAGGTTGTGATCAGTCCAACTGTAGCCACCGAAGCAACCAGGTAGGCCAGGTTAAACCCGATCTGTTCCGAGAATGATAACAGCAGCGAATAGTAAATGATCATTGCGACGCCAATAAGCAGGTAGTTGAACACATGTACTTTTTGTTTCCGGATAACCTCGGTAAGAAAAAGGGAAACAAACGTGAGCGCGATGATCAGCAGCGAGTACTTACTTGTGCGCATGGTTTTTTGATATTGGTCTACAGGCAGGCGCAGCTTTACCCCAAAGGTAGCATCCTGTTGCTTTTTGGCATTGCTCAGCATTGAGTTGTCGCCACTCCATTGCTGCGGAAACGGCCGGTTGTAGTACAGCATGCGCCATTGGGCCGAAAATCCTTTATCAGTAACGCTTCGGGTTTCGGGTAAATACCGGCCGTCGAAACTCGGACTAGGCCAATTGCCTTTAAGCTCCACGTCGGTGGTTTTGCCTAAAGGCAGAAAACTAAGCGCCTGGCTACCCTTCAGATCGAGCGTATAGCTGAAAGTTGTTCTGGTGCTCTTTATTACGGAAAGGTCAACAGCAGCCTGCAGTCCATTGCTAAATAATGTATCGCCGCCTGCCATTGGCTCGGCGGTAGGTGTTTGTCCGGCGGCGCTTATTACCGGGTTATTTTTTAAACCTTTGAGATCGGAAATACTGAACGCTATCTTAGCTTTGTTCAGCATAAGCTGATCGGGTGTGACGTTGACGGCGTTCAGATCGGCATTGGTAAAACTTCCGGAAACTTTTACTACGGTGTTATATACTACCACATCAAATATACCGCGATGAAGTATTTCAGTTGTCAGCTCTGCCTTTACATGCAGATCGTCGGGCAACAGGTATAAATTTTCAACTACATCTTTTTGTTTTTCTTTTTGGTCGTCGCCGAGGTATTTTACATGCTTTTGATAGGGAATGGTTAATACCGGGCCGGCGATGAGCTGGCTGCCCGACCATTTGTCAGATACATCATTCATCATATCCTGCTGCCGGACGGCGCGTTCGTTGATCAGACTCACTACAAGGGATGAAGGGATCAGCAGTACTAAAATAAGTACCCCGATGAAAACTAATTTTACGGTTACCGACTCCTTGAGCCAGTACATGAAGCCATGTTGTTCTTCTGTCATTTTTGATTGGTTAAAAGCACTTTGTATTTCAAAGTTATTAGATAAAAAAATTTAGTTTGTTTTCTGTTGTTTTATTAATTGTTCCAGGGCATCCAGGTGTAGTTTAAAAGCAGCTTTTCCTTTTTGGGTAGCTTCATAGTTGGTATTTGGCTTTCGCCCGATGAATGATTTATGCACCATAATATATTCTTCCTTTTCGAGCGCCTTTAAATGCGAGGCCAGGTTACCGTCGGTGGTATCCAGCAACTCTTTTAACGAATTGAAGTCGTAGCGGTCGTTCACCATCAGTACGCTCATAATTTGCAGGCGCAGGCGGTTCTCGAAGGCTTTATCTAATTTTTCAAACGGAATTTTCACTTATCGTATTTAAAGTACATTATACTGCCGTAAACAATGTGCAGTACCCCGAAACCAAGCGCCCAAAATAGTAATCCAAACTGTGGTACACAAGCAGCAACCAAACCTAAAACGATTTCAAGCAAGCCTAAATATTTAACATCCGAAAAGGTAAAATTACTGGCGCTTACCAATGCGAGGCCGTAAAACACCAGCATGGCCGGAATAATGAACGTATCGTATCCCTGGTATAATAAAATAATAATGAATATACCGCCAGTGATAAGGGGAATTGAGGTGTTTAATACCAGGATCTTGCTTGCGTTGCCCCAAATAGGCTGGCCTTTTCTTTTTGCTATCCGGTTTGATAAAACAAATGCGGTTAATAGTGAAGCTATTAGTACAATAAATGCAATTGCAAATAAAATCAATAGCACATTAACAGCATCCGCTATCAGCTCGAATAACGGAATGCGGCCGGATATAGGATTATTTTGAATGATCATATATGCAGCCGCTGCTCCAATCAGTGCATATACACCTGCCAGTATCCCTGACAGCCCGCTAAGGGATATGAATTTTGAGGAGCGTTCCATCAGGCTGCGGATGGAGGACAGCTCGTCGCGAATTTCTTTTTCTTCCACGTAAAAGTGCTTTGTTTTTCAAAGTAAGTGATTTTAATTTCTAATTCCAAAATGATTAAAGAAATTATATGATTGAATGGGTAATTAAGCGAATATTATAAAATGGCGTCATTGCGAGGAACGAAGCAATCCCTAACCATGCAAGTCAATGAACCTTAATATAATTATGTGCTTTATGATTCTCTGAGATAGGTATCTATACTCTCATGCCCCGTGATCGGTATAGCTTAGAGATTGCTTCGTACCTCGCAATGACGACAGGAAAACAATCCGAAATTGAACGTCCTCGTCTGGGCGAAATTCTTTTAAAGTCCTCTCCTCTGGAGAGGATTTAGGTGAGGTTAAACCGATATCGCCGCTTTAACCAAATAAGGGAGTATCTCTTTCTGAAACGAAACAAAGTTCTTCCTGACATCCGAGTCACTTACCGATGTAAAGGCAAAACTGAACACAATGCTTTTGCTGCATTTGATCAAAAAGCGGAGGCGCTGCAGGTAGGTTTCGTGCTTTCGTATACCAGTTAGCTGCGAGAACGCGCTTACCAGCATTTCTTCAAGTTCGTTAGACAGATTTTTTAAAAATGCTTGTGAATTAGCCGACTCGCGTATAAAATCCCATCCGATAAATTCATTACACACCGTGTAGCTAAGCCGGCAGGTTTTCATAATGAGGGTGTTGAGGTGGGCCTCTTCATCTTCCTCAGCGGTGTTGGTGTGGATAAGGTCGTCGACGCTGGCCTTAATATAATCCATTAACAGGGAGTGTAAAACATCTTCCTTGCTATTGAAATACTTATAAATGGTGGCTTTGGCTATCTTGGCGCGCTTGGCAATTTCGTTAACACTGGTTTTATGGTAACCGAATTTGCGGAACAGGTCCTGCGCGGCGCGCTTAATGCTTTCTTTAATTTTGTCGGCTTCCATGTATCAATTAGATACAAATATCTCAAAATTACTCACATTTATACTATACGATCTGAGCGAACGCGTGGCGGGAGCTTTTACAGGCGTACCATCGATGAGTGAAAACTTTGCACCGCTGCAGGGGTCGGTGCAGGTAAAATTGCCTGCATCAAGCGTTACCGCGCAATGGTTTTGCGGCATATAGCTGCTGCAACGGTCGTATGCGGCATATGTGCCGTCCGACTCGCGGTAGAGGATTAGCCCAGCCACACCGTAACCGTTTACCAGAACGGCTCCGCCCGGCACATTCAGCGCGCTCATACGGGGATCTGTTAGTGTAGCCTGGAAATTTACCGGAACATATGGCACCACATCGCCGCTTTTGCCGCACGAGGAGAGGAAGCAAAATGTCACTGTAACGAATAGCAGCAGCTGCCTCATACGATCTCTGACTGGAATTGCTTTAAAAAACGAACATCGTTTTCAGAGAATAAACGCAGATCGCGTATAACATATTTTAAGTTGGCAATTCTTTCTATACCCATACCGAAGGCAAAGCCGGTGAATTTTTTGCTGTCGATGCCGCAATTTTCCAAGACATTGGGATCAACCATGCCGCAGCCGAGTATTTCAACCCAGCCGGTGTATTTGCACATGTTACAGCCCGCCCCCTTACAAATGGTGCACGAAATATCCATTTCGGCGGATGGCTCGGTAAAGGGGAAATACGACGGCCTGAAACGAACCTGTGTTCCTTCGCCGTAAAGCTCCTGCACAAAATGGTAAAGCGTTTGTTTCAAATCAGCAAACGATACATTTTCGTCGATATACAAACCTTCAACCTGGTGAAAAAAGCAGTGTGCCCGTGCCGATATAGCCTCGTTGCGGTAAACCCGGCCGGGCATAATAGCGCGGAACGGCGGCTTGCCGTTTTCCATCATCCGCACCTGTACCGATGAGGTATGCGTACGCAAAGCGATATCATCCCTTCCCTGGTTCTTTTTGATAAAGAAGGTATCCTGCATATCCCGGGCCGGGTGTTCCTCCGGGAAGTTTAACGCCGAGAAGTTATGCCAGTCGTCCTCTATCTCCGGCCCCTCGGCTACCACGAAGCCCAGCCTCTTGAAAATATCAATGATCTCGGTACGTACAAGCGAAAGCGGATGGCGTGAGCCGACGTTGAAACCATCGCCGGGTAAGGTTAAATCAAGTCCTAAGTCCTGAGTCTTAAGTCCGGAGTCAAAGGTCTCTTTTAGTTCGTTGTATTTCGTTTCGGCAAGCTGCTTAAAATGGTTGAGCACCTTCCCGAATATGCGTTTCTCTTCAGGGCCAACGGTTTTGAATTGCTCAAACAGGTCTTTTACAATACCTTTTGTTCCTAAAAATTTGATACGGAATGTTTCGAGCTCGCCTGCGTTAGCTGGTGAAAAAGAATTGATCTCGCTGGTATATTGGTCTATTTGAGCTTGCATTATAGTGTTCTTAAAAATTGTTCGGCGGTTAGTACCGGGATAGTTGATTGTTGGTAGTCTTTAATGTTTCTTGTTATGATAACATCTGCATTAGCACTCACTGCAGTATAATATTGAACAGCATCTTCGAAATCGGAAAAATCACTATTCAGTGCAAAATCGATGGTTGCTCCATTAACTTCAATAATAGAAATAACGCTTCTTAATCTCTTTAACGATTGCACTCTTGTTAACGGCGTCAATTTGTTAAGGAAATAACTGGTATTTATAAATGCTATCGATGATGTTACTGCTTTAAAATGTGATTTATAACCAAGTTCCATCAAATTAAGCGCCGATAAATAAAATGGCTCCCGGTGCAAGCTTACATCAAGCATTACATCGCTGTCTATAAACACTTTTTTCACTTGCCGTATTTTTCTTCCAAATGTTTATGATATTCAGCTTTATGATCAAAGTCAGCTATAGGTTCGCATGAAGCAACCATTCCTTTTACCCAATCAGATATTTCAGACTCGTCTTTCATTCGAAAAGGTTCGGCTTCACCTTCTATTTCTTTTTTAAAGAAATTCTCGGCGATTTTGGAAACACTTGTATTCCTCTTTTTTGCGACTGTTTTGATTTTGCTGATTAAACCTGGTTCAATATTTAGTGTTAATTTCATAACAGAAGAACTTATACGTACAAATATAAAAAATATATACGTAACTATTTTATCACATTTAGCTCTTTTCCCACTTTGGTAAACGCCGCAATCGCCTTGTCCAGGTGCTCCATATCGTGCGCGGCAGATATCTGCACCCTGATGCGCGCCTTGCCTTGCGGTACTACCGGGTAGTAAAAACCGATCACATAAATACCTTCATCCAGCATCTTTGCAGCAAATTCCTGGGCCAGCTTGGCATCGTACAGCATTACCGGCACAATAGGGTGAACGCCCGGTTTAATATCAAAACCGGCCTCAGTCATTTTTTTGCGGAAATACTGTGTATTGGATTCCAGCTTGTCGCGAAGATCGGTGGTTTCGCTCAGCATATTTAAAACTGCAATTGATGCGCCGGTTATTGACGGGGCAAGCGTATTCGAGAACAGGTAGGGGCGCGAGCGCTGACGCAGCATGTCGATAATTTCCTTACGGCCAGATGTAAACCCGCCGGATGCGCCGCCGAGTGCTTTACCCAGTGTGCCGGTAATAATATCAATTTTACCCATTACATTATGGTGCTCGTGGGTTCCGCGACCGGTTTTGCCCATAAAGCCGGAGCAATGACTTTCGTCGATCATTACCAACGCATTGTATTTTTCGGCAAGCGCACAAATTTTGTCTAATTGAGCAATTGTACCGTCCATGCTAAACGCTCCATCTGTTACAATAATGCGGTGACGGCACGCGGCGGTTTCCTGTAGTTTTGCCTCCAGGTCGGCCATGTCATCGTGTTTATAACGCTGGCGCTGGGCCTTGCACAGGCGCACGCCGTCGATGATCGACGCATGGTTCAGCTCATCCGAAATAATGGCGTCTTGCTCGTTAAACAGGGGCTCAAACACGCCACCGTTAGCGTCAAAAGCGGCGGCGTAAAGGATCGTGTCTTCTGTACCTAAAAACTCGGCTATCTTTTTTTCAAGCGCTTTGTGAATATCCTGTGTTCCGCAAATAAAGCGTACCGAGGATAGTCCGTAACCATGTGTATCCATCGCTTCCTTTGCAGCGGCAATAACTTTCGGATTTGCCGAAAGCCCTAAATAATTATTTGCGCAAAAGTTTATTACATGTTTGCCACCCTGCACTTCAATATCAGCGCCTTGCGGCGAGGTGATGATCCTTTCTCTTTTATATAACCCAGCCGATTCAATATCAGCAAGCTCTTTTTCTAAAACAGGTTTCAGTGTGTTGTACATCGATATTTTTTTAAGGTTGTAAAATTAAGAATTAACCGGGATTTACCCCTTTTTCGTGTAAGATAAAAGTTTAAACGGCTAATAAATGAAACAATTTGCCCCTTAATTGCATTTTATAAGCAACCATATGAAAAATCAGGTACTTTTAATTTTTGCCGTTTTAACCTCGTTTTATTCTTCGGCTCAGCAGCATGTTTTATCAGGGACAATTACAACACCCCACAATGCGCCTATTCCTTTCGTTTCTATTTATATCCGCAATACAACATACGGGTCGACCGCCAATGAAAACGGCGACTACCTTTTTAAGCTAAACCCGGGTACATACAATGTTATCTACCGCTTTCCGGGCTTTAAAGAAAGGGTTGAAAAGATTACGATCGGCGACCATGATGTTGCGAACAATGTTCAACTTGAGAGTGATGAGTTCAAACTGAAAAAGTTAACCCGTAAGGACAAGCGCGCGACCGATCCGGCAGTTGATATTATGCGCCAGGTAATAAATAAGCGTGGATATTACTTGAATGAAGTAAAATCATATTCGTGTACCGAGTATATTAAAGGGGTGAAAACGATAATAAGCTCACCAAAAACGCTGCTGGCTAAAGGGATAGCAAAAGTGCTTAATCTTGATACCAGCGGCAGGGGGATATCTTACCAGTCCGAATCGCTTTCAACCTATAGTTTTGAACAGCCTGGGAAAGTAAAGGAGGTATTTATTGCCTCTAAAGTTGCCGGTTCCAATCCGCCGTTTGGCTATAACAAAGCTTCGGATCTGCAGGTTGATTTTTATAAGGATTTATTTTCTGTTGATGGCCTTAGCAGTCACGGTTTCGTTTCCCCGGCATCAGCCTATGCATTTACATACTACAACTATAAATTGCTAGGTACTATCGTTCAGGACGGCAAATTGATTGATAAGATACAGGTAATTCCTAAGGCCCTTGATAAGGCCGTGGCGTTTTCGGGGACTATATATATTATCGAAGGCGACTGGCGTATATATAGCGTCGATCTGCTCCTGACGAAAACGGCGAACAATCTTAATTTTGTCGATACATTAAAAGTTAGCCAGCAATATATCCCTGTAGGTAAAACTACCTGGATGCCTTTGTCCTTTCAATACAATTATGTTGGTAGTACGGAGGGATTCAAATATAGCGGCTACTACCTGGGAATAATCAACAATTACAAAATTGATACAACATTCAAACAAGGCTACTTCACCGGCGAAATTCTGCACGTTGATACTGAGGCCAACAGCCGCAGCCACGCTTACTGGGAATCAACGCGGCCCGTGCCGTTAACCTATCCCGAGGAAAGGAAATTCAAGACAAAAGATAGTATTGAAAACTTAAAAGGCTATACCGCCTATCTAGATTCGTTACAGCGCGTAAATAATAGATTCAGGCCATTGCATTATGTAAAAAGTGGCTACCTCGCAACCAATAGAACCGGCAGCGACTCGCTTTATGTTTTGCCGCTATATCAGACCTTTTATTATAATACAGTGGAGGGATGGGGCATTTATGTAAAGCCTACATATTCACGAACATACCCCGATAACAGGTCTTTAAGTATTTCGCCTATGCTGCGGTATGGTTTTGCCGATAAGCTGTTCAGCGCAAACCTGCACACCGCTTATACCTACGACCAGGAACATGCGGGACGGCTGTTTGTAAATTTTGGTAGCGACCTGCTCGACTTAAACAGCCTGCAAACCCGCTCATTATATTTCAACACATTAAGTACGCTGTTAAGTGAGCAAAACTTTGTAAAATACTATCGCTCGGAGTATGGCGAAATTGGCTACCAGCGTGAACTTGCGAACGGGATTTTATGGAGCGCTGATGTGAACTACGCGAAACGAACACAGTTATACAATGTGTCATTTAATCACATTTTTACCTATTCCGACAGGCATTACACATCTAATAACCCGTTAGCACCGCTTAGCGCCCCCGCGAGTGACCAGTCGGTATTGTTCCCTCAGCACGAAGCGTTCACATTAAACACATCGTTAAGATTTACTTTCGATCAGCAATACATTACACGCCCTACCGGAAAAGTTTGGGTTCCTTCTCCTTATCCGGTTGTAACCATTAATTACCGTAAGGGTATAAACGGCATATTTGGTTCAACTGTCGATTATGATTTTGTGTCATTGAATGTTTTACAAAATCATTTCCCCCTTGGTTTATTTGGATACACTTCCTTTAAAGTCACTGTTGGCGATTTCTTAAACAAGAAAACGCTATACTTTATGGATTATAACCACTTTTTGGGTAACCAGGGAACAACAATTGATCCGTCAAATGATGGCAGCTTCTTGTTTTTACCTTTTTATTCTTTCAGTACCAATTCTGCGTTTTTGGAGGCGCATTACCAGCATAATTTCGCGGGCGTATTGCTTGACAATGTCCCGGTATTAAATCGCTTAAAGCTCGAAGAGATCGTTGGTGCAAATTACCTCGGCGAAAAAAATAACCCCAACTATTACGAATTTTATGTCGGTCTCAAGCGATTAACGTTCGGGGTGGACTATGTGGTTTCCTTCCTGGGGAGTAATAAGTATCTGAATGGATTAAAGGTATATTACGGTATAAGGTAGACCCGTGCTTTTTGCCTTTCGGCCGAAAATCTTATCTTTGCGGCACATTTAACACTGTTTGCAGCAGTATCAATGATGTTATGAGATACAATACACTACTTTACTATTGTTATTCAACGATAGCAGATGCGGAGCAATTTGCCGCAGGTCATTTAAAATTCTGTAAGGAACTTGGTTTAACCGGCCGTATTATTGTGGCCACCGAAGGTTTAAACGGTACTGTTTCCGGTGCTGCAGAGGCTTGTCAAATTTATATGGATACGGTACACGCCGACCCGCGATTCGCAGGCATCGATTTTAAAATTGATGAGGTTGATGCGCCGTCATTTGTAAAAATGCACGTGCGTTATAAGTCCGAAATTGTTCACTCCGGACTGCGCGACCCCGGCATCATAAACCCCGAGATAAAAACCGGCAAACACCTCGAGCCAAAAGAATTTCTGGCATTAAAGGATGCCGACGACGTGGTAATACTGGATGTTCGCTCCAACTACGAACATTCCCTCGGCAAATTCAAAAATGCCATTACGCTTGATATTGAAAATTTCAGGGACTTCCCCGATAAGATAAACGAGCTAGCCCAATACAAGGATAAAAAGGTTATTACCTATTGTACCGGCGGCATAAAATGCGAAAAAGCCTCGGCTTTGCTATTGCACGAAGGGTTTAGCGATGTATACCAGTTACACGGCGGCATCATAAAATACGGCAAGGAAGCCGGCGGCGAAGATTTTGAAGGCAAATGCTATGTGTTTGATAACCGCCTTTCGGTTGATGTGAACAACGTGAACCCGGTTGTGATATCCACCTGCTTTAATTGCGGAAAAACAACCCATAAAATGATCAATTGCGCTAACCCGGAATGCAATGAACATTTCACCCAATGTGATGAATGCGGTATTGCGATGGAAGGCTGTTGCAGTGATACCTGCAAAGCTCATCCGCGCAAGCGTGCATACGACGGAACGGGATACTACGTAAAAGTACCGCAACCGGTAAATACGGCAAAAAAGAAAATAAGTTCACGAATTTCCACGAATTTAATCGAATTGGGCTAACTCATCCGCGACATAAGGTAAATATTTTTATGCAATGGATAATAACACACAAATCAAATTCGTGAAATTCGATTTAATTCGCGATAATTAGTGCCGTTATAAACTCATGCGTAAAGCAACCCTATTTTTTTATATACTTTTTGCAATCGCATACAGCGCCGGGGCTGCCGACATCAAAAGCATTGGCGTACCCTATGTGCAAAATTACACCAAGGCTATATACCAGTCGGGTAATCAAAATTGGTCCGTTACCCGGGATGAGCACGGCATTATGTATTTCGGCAATGCCGAAGGTTTGCTTGCGTTCGATGGCAGGTACTGGCAGCTCCACCGCATGCCTAATGGGCTAATAGTACGTTCGGTGGCTGCCGACGGAAAAGGTAAAGTATATGCAGGCGGTTTTGGTGAATTCGGCTATTGGGAAACCGATAATAAAGGGTTTTTAAAATACAACTCACTGGTGCACCTGGTGCCGAAGGGAGGTTTGCCAAACGAAGAGATCTGGAAGATATATGTGGACGGAGACCGGGTTATTTTTCAGTCTTTCGGTTCAATATTTATTTATTCAAAGGGCCGCATCAGTATTATCAGGGCTCATAATCCCTTCTTGTTTTTATTTAAAACCGGCAGCCGCTACTTTGTTGAACAAGTAAACGCGGGGTTGTTTGAGTTAAAAAACAACAAACTGGAGTACATTGCCGGCAGCAATATACTCGGTAACAGCGGCGTGTTATCAATACTGCCCTTCCATCAAAATAAATACCTTATCGGCACCGCTAAAAATGGATTATTTATTTACGATGGAAAACAAATAACCCCATGGAATAACCAGGCAAATGATTTTATAAAAACTTACCAGCTTAATAATGGCGCAGTAATTCCGGGTAAGTATTTCGCATACGGAACAATCCTGAACGGAATAGTTATCATCGATACCGCAGGCAAGGTGGTACAGCATATAAATAAGTCAAGCGGGCTGCAGAATAATACGGTCTTAAGCCTGTATACCGATCCCGAACAAAACCTTTGGGCAGGCCTGGATAATGGCATCGACCGCATTGAGGTTAATTCGCCGTTATATTTTTATTTTGATAAAACAGGCAAGTTTGGTACGGTTTATTCCAGTATCATATTCAATAAAAAAATATACCTGGGCACCAACCAGGGCTTGTTTTACAGCGACTGGCTGGCCGATGGAAGCAACCGGCTGCTGCAATCGTTTGACTTTAAGCTGATACCGGGTTCGCAGGGCCAGGTTTGGGACTTGTCGTTGCAGGATGGACGATTGCTATGCGGACATAACGACGGCACATACCAGGTAAATGGCAGTTCAATAACAAAAATATCCACTGTTAACGGCGGCTGGACAATAAAAAAACTGAATGCCAATCAATTGATCCAGGGAACTTACACCGGCCTGGTAATATACCGGAAGGATAACGCGGGCAATTGGGTATTCGACCATAAGGTTGCGAATTTTGGCGAGCCTTCAAGATACGTTGAGCAGGACAGCAAAGGTCAAATATGGGTTGGCCATGCTTATAAGGGCATTTATAAAATCACGCTCAGTGCCGATCTTAAAAAGGCGGTGGCTGTAAAATATTATGATAAACGTTTTGGCTTGCCCGACAGCTACAATGTAAACGTTTTCAACCTCGATAATCGCATCGTTTTTTCGTCCGACTCGGGCTTTTGTGTTTATGACGATATAACCGACAGATTTTACAAATATCAGCAGCTGAATAAAAAACTCGGCACTTTTGCATCGTCCAATAAAATAATAGCTGCAATAGGTAAAAAATATTGGTTTATAAATCATGGGCGGGTTGCAATTACCGACCTGGCGGTACCGGGCAAGCTGACTATTGACTCAAACCGGTTTAGTATGCTGAACGGACAGATGGTGCAGCACTACGAAAATATCAACCTTATTAATAACTCGATTTACCTGATCAGTGTCGACGATGGTTTTGTTATCCTTAATGATGATGACTCGTTAATGCCCGGTAAAGCAAAACTGCCCGATGTGCTGATAAGAAGAGTTGAAAATATCACTGACAAAGTTACCATCATCAGTGATAACAATAATAATCCGGATAATATCGCGATTCCTTATTCACAAAATAATATCAGGATAGCATATACGCTACCCTATTACAGGCAGGCGAAAGTCAGGTTCCAATATTACCTCGACGGCTATTCCAGGCAATGGTCTGATTGGGCACCGCAAAGCCAAAAAGAATTTACCAACCTGGCCTATGGGACCTATAAGTTTAATGTCAGGGCAAAAATTGACGATCAAAATACGTCAGGACTAACCGTATTCACGTTTACTATTTTGCCGCCATGGTATTTATCGGTGTGGGCATGGCTTTTCTATATGATATTGCTCATTTTCGTATTTTATATCGTTCGTCATTATTATCACTTAAAACTACAGCGCCATCAGCACTTTATACATAATAAACTCGACCGAGAAAAGGAGGAGTTCCTGAAGCAGGAGGCGGCCACTAACGAGCAGCAAATTATCAGGATCAAAAATGAGCAGCTACAGGCAGATTTGGCAAGCAAAAGCCGCGAGTTAGCGAATTCGGCTATGAACATAGTATACAAGAACGAGCTGCTACAAAAAATTAGTGACGAAATGAGCCATTTGAAAGATAGCTCGGGCAAACCGTTAGCCGAGGACCAGTTGCGCAAAATACAAAAGGTTATTAACGAAGGGATGAGCGATGAACGGGACTGGAATATTTTTGAAAGTAGTTTTAACGAAGCGCACGAAAACTTTTTCAAAAAGCTAAAATCCGGGCACCCTGACTTGGTGCCGAACGATTTGAAACTTTGTGCGTATCTGCGGATGAATATGAGCAGTAAGGAAATGGCATCGCTTTTAAATATTTCGTTGCGCGGCGTTGAGATTCGACGCTACCGGCTGCGTAAAAAACTTAATCTCGAACACGACAAAAACCTTGTAGAGTTTCTCATTGAGTTATAATACTACATCATTACCTCTCACTGGTGCTTTTCTCATCTGGATTTATTGGCCTATTAATGTAGTATGTATGTTATACACTAATAAAATATATATTATTGATTATGAGATTTTTAAAAAAAAATCTGTATAACTTTGAGAAAGTAGATATTCGATGATGTAATAATGTAGAGTAGCATAATTTGTTAAAATTGTATTATCTCTGCAACTTCGACACTACAAAAAACCAATTTTTTTTAATCTTACTTCTAACTTTTATTTAACCACTATGAAGAGAATTTTTACGATCTCAGGGTTGGTACTATTCTGTTTCTTTTTTATTAACTCGGCCTTTGCACAAAACATAAGTGTAAAAGGTAAGGTTACTGACGCTACAACCGGCGAATCGCTTATTGGTGTCAGTGTAACTGTAAAAGGGACAACAGCAGGTACTCAAACCGATGTGAATGGAGCATATTCAATTGCTGCATCATCAAATGCCACCTTATCATTTACCTATATAGGGTATGCTACTCAGGAAGTAGCTGTAAACGGCAGGAATACAATCGACATTAAATTGCAGGCCGAAAGCAACCAATTGCAGCAGGTAGTTGTAGTAGGTTATGGTACGCAACGAAAAATTGACGTAACGGGCTCGATCTCTACAGTTAAGGGCGATGAAATTGCAAAGCAATCGTCACCCAACGCGATCAGCGCATTGCAGGGTAAAGTGGCCGGTTTAAGTATCGTGAATTCTGGTGCGCCTGGCTCATCGCCGCAGGTTACCATTCGCGGTACAGGTACCATTTTTGGAAATACCAGTGCTTTATATGTTGTTGATGGAGTTTGGTACAATGATATCAACTTTTTAAATCCAAATGATATTGATAACATATCCGTATTAAAAGATGCATCAAGTACAGCTATTTATGGTATACGTGCATCAAACGGTGTAATCATTGTTACAACAAAAAAAGGGAAAAAAGGGCAGGTAACTATTAATTACAACGCTTACGCAGGTTGGCAAACAGTAACGCATAGGGTGCAGATGGCCGATGCAACTGAATATGCGACAGCTATCAATGAATTATCAACTGATAATGGCGCGCCTGCATTATTTGCAAACCCCGCCTCATTTGGAAAAGGTACCGACTGGTATGGACAAATTTTACGCGATGCATTTACCACGAACCACCAGTTGTCGATAAACGGCGGAACGGAAAAATCAGATTATAACCTGTCTATTGGTTATCTCGACCAGGACGGCAACGTAAAGAAGAATAATTATCAACGTTATACTATGAGCCTGAATGATAATTATAACCCGGTGAAAAATCTAAGCTTCGGCGTGAAGGTTAACGGGGAATATAGCAAGACGGCTGATTATAACGGTGCAATTTTCCACCAGTTGTATGGTGCAGGACCTGTGGTTCCGGTCTATTATAAAGACGGGTCATATGGTGACCCAAATGATTTTAACCTGGGCGGTGGCAATAACTATAATCCGCAGGCTACAATTGACTATTTTAACCAGAACAGTGAATTATATCATTTTACGGGAAATGCCTTCGCGCAGCTAACTTTTCTGAAAAACTTCAAATTCAAAACATCGTTTGGTGGTGATTTTAGTGACGATGAATCAACTAATTATACTCCTGTTTACAAAGCCACGCTGGCTCAACAAGCCACCGTTAGTAGCCTTACCAGAACGCAGGCGCAGCAACGGAACTGGATCGCTGAAAATACGTTAACATATGATAATAAATTAGGAGATCATAGTTTTACAGTATTGCTTGGTGAAACTGCCCAGCGCTATCGCACTTATGGTTTTGTATTGAGTGCCCAAAATATTCCTGCCGGCGGCAGCGAAAATCAGTATTTTTCATTAGGTAATAATTACAATATTTCCGACGGTGCGAACAGCCCGCTAAATACTTATGTTTCCTACTTCGGCAGGATTAACTATTCTTATAAAGATAAGTATTTGTTAAACGGCTCAATACGTGCCGACGGTGCCTCTCAGTTTTATGGAGCTAATACTTACACTTACCTGCCTGCCATCGGCGCCGGTTGGGTAATTTCAAAGGAAGATTTCATGAAAGACCAGCATGTATTTGACTTGTTGAAATTAAGAGGAAGCTGGGGAAAGGTGGCCAATGCAGGTTTACCGCATAACATAACTATTCCTTCAACAATTACAGCGCCGTACTTAACCGCGATTTTCGGTAATCCGGAAACGCCTTTTATTGGAACAAATGTAAATACCATTGTTCCGCCATCCATAGTGATTGAGCGTTCAACTGGTACCGATATCGGTTTAGAAGGTACGATGTTCAACAACCGCTTTTCATTTGAACTTGACGCTTATAACCGCGACTCACCAAATGCTGTATTCGGCATCCCGGTGTTAAATTCTTTAGGAACCTCCGGTACCGTAATTGGTAATCAGGCTGATATCCGTAACCGCGGTTTAGAGGCTGTGTTAACATGGAGGAGTAGCGGTAAAAGCAGCTTTAATTATTCTATTAGCGGCAATGTTGGCTATAATCAAAACGTAGTTTTATCCGTTATTTCTGGTAAAAACCCGATCTATTCAGGTGGCAACGGCCTTGCAAACGGCGCATTGGCTACCCGTACAGTAGTAGGCGAGCCAATAGGCGAGTTTTACGGGTACAAAGTAGCCGGTATATTCCAAACGGCGGCCGAAGTAGCGGCATCGGCGCAACCTGCTGCTAAACCGGGTGATTTCAGGTATGTTGACACGAATGGCGACGGCGTAATCGATGGCCGGGACCGTGTGAAATTGGGTGACCCGAATCCAAAATACAATTATGGTGTAAATACCAATTTTTCGTACAAAGGTTTCGATCTGACGCTGGATTTTCAGGGTGTGGCAGGCGTAAGCGTATACAATTCCAACATTGCTGATCGTTTCGGTAACGAAAACTTCACACAGGATTTTTACACACACCGCTGGACTGGCCCCGGTTCCACAAATACATATCCTTCAGTAAATGTGGGTTCGAATGCTAATGCTGCTCCAAATTCGTTTTATGTTGAAAGCGGGGCTTATTTCAGAGTACGTAATGCCCAGTTAGGCTACACACTTCCATCAAGCTTATTAAGCAAATGGAAAGTGCAAAAAATACGTTTCTATGCAAATGCGCAGAACGCGATCAACATATTTGGCTACAAGGGCTTTAATCCCGAAGTTGGCGGTTCACCAACCAATGCAGGAATTGATGCTAACGTGTACCCGTTGTTTGCAACATATAATTTTGGTGTAAATGTTACTTTTTAATTGATATAGAGAGATGAAAAATAGAAAGATTAACCTGTTTAAAGCAGTAAGTTTAGGCTTACTTATAACAGCTGTTTTTGTACAAGGCTGTAAAAAAAGCTTTTTAAATGTTCCGCAGCAGGCGCAGACGGTACAGGCGCAATTCTGGCAAACTTCAGATGATGCGACCAAGGCGGTTAGCGCGATGTATGCGAACCTGCACGAGTGGACAAACATAGCCTTCGCGCCAATAGCAGTTGAAAGCATGGGTTCCGACGACGCCGAAAAAGGAAGCAGCCCCAATGATGCTGCCTTTATGAACGACTTTGATAATTTTACTGCCAGTTCGACTGAAGGTCAGATATCTGATTTTTACAGGGGCGAGTACCAGACCATCAACTTCGCTAACCAAAACCTGGATCATATCCCGGCGATCAGCATGGATGCGAACCTGAAGGCTCGTTACCTGGCTGAAAGTAAATTCATCCGCGCGTATGCATACTTTAGGTTGGTAAGAGCTTTCGGCGGTGTTCCGCTTCGTTTGCATGTTGCTAAAAATGCCAGCGAATATAATATACCACGTTCGTCAAAAGCTCAGGTTTGGGCCGCAATCGAATCTGACCTTAACGACGCTGCGGCTGTATTACCGCAGGCATACGGCAGTGCTGATATCGGCCGCATTACCAAGGGTGCCGCTCTTGCTTTACATGCCAAAGTAGCTATGTACCAACAAAAATGGAGTGACGTAGTAGCATTAACAAACCAGGTTATGGGTTTGGGCTACTCGCTGTTCCCTAATTTTGAGCAGCAATTCAGAACTAATCATGAAAATAATTCGGAGTCGATTTTCGAGATACAATGTGCGTTAATTCCCGGAAACTCTGCAGCCTCGAATTCTCAATATTCGCAGGTGCAGGGTGTGCGCGGTGTAACTGGCGGCGGCTGGGGATTTAATGTTCCAACTGCAGACCTTGCAAATGCGTTTGAACCGGGTGACCCGCGTAAAAACGGTACCATCATTTTCAGGGGAACAACGACCGCAGAAGGCGATGCTATACCTGCTGTAGGTGATAACCCCATGTATAACTACAAATCATACGTGCCATTCGGACAATATGTGAGCGGCTTTAATGAAGGCTGTCAGCAAAATATTCGTGTTATACGTTACGCCGATGTATTGCTGATGAATGCTGAAGCAAACAACGAGCTTGGCAACGCCGCAGCGGCATTAGTGCCGTTAGAAGCTGTTAGGGCGCGTGCAAGAGGAGGTAACAATGCCATATTGCCGCCGGTAACTACCACTGATAAAACTGCTTTACGTGCAGCAATTTATCAGGAAAGAAGGGTAGAACTAGCAATGGAGTTTGATCGTTATTTCGACGTGATACGCCAGGGCCGTGGTTTAGCAGTTTTTGGCCCTAAGGGCTGGAAAGCTAATAAAAATGAAGTTTGGCCAATACCGCAAAATGAAATTGATCTGAGCGCAGGCGTGTTGACTCAAAACCCAGGTTATTAATTATAAAAAAAATATTCTTATGAAGAAATTAACTAAAATCGGAATGATAGCGGCAACACTGGTGAGTGTTGGATTATCGTCCTGCCAAAAGAACTTCGATCCCAAAACGTATGCTCCGGCCTTAAACATTGGTGGCTACACTTCGGTTAAATCGATCGCATCATCAAATTTGGTGGGTTATTGGGCCTTTAATGGCAGCCTAATTGACAGCGTATCAAACACTGCGGCAGTTGCAACAGGTACGTCTTTCTCAAACGGCTTTGAAGGAAAAGCATTACAAGGCGCCAACAACTCGTACGCTGTTACGAACACACCGGCTGCCATTCAAAACCTGCATAGCTTTACTGTGGATGCCTGGGTACAATCGCCGCAAAATACCAACGGAATTGTGGGGCTGCTTGACATCGCAAACGCAAATAGCTTTTGGGGAAACCTCGACATCTTTTTTGAAAACGGGGGGACCGCTACAACAGGGAATTTAAAAATTCACGTAAATAATAATGGCGCCGATGGTTGGCTTGGCAATTACGTTATAACAAATCCATGGAATAAATGGATAAATATCGGCGTAAGCTATGATGCTGGTTCGTCGACCTTTAAAGTTTATGTAAATGGATCGAAAATCGCCACGCAAACTATTGCTGGCTTTGGTCCGCTTCAATTCCAGAACGCATCTAAAATGGTGTTTGGAACCGTACAGTTTCAAACTACGCCAAGTTTGACAAGTGCGACAACTTCACAGCCGTGGGCCAGTTACCTAACCGGCCAGCTCGACGAGGTAAGGATATATAACGCCGCACTAACTGATGCACAGATTGGGGCAATAGTAGGCCTTGAAGGCAGAGGAAAATAATGTTGATTGAGTATGAGGTTGCCGGTGAGAACCGGCAGCCTCTTTTTTTGTTCTTACATGATAATGTGGCCATCCTATTATCCTGATAATCCGGCATGTTGAAATTCAAAAATTATTCGTGGGTACCCTTATTAACCATTTTATTTGCCTGCTCAAAAAGCCCGCAGCCCAAACCGGCGCCGGTGAACATTGTGCCAGCGTCATTTACCTTTAACTCATTAAAAGTAAATGATTTATATAATGGATTTAGTTACGTAGATGTCAACAAATCACCGGTTATAAAAATTTCGTTTTCCGCGCCGATTGATCATAATTCGGCAGCAAACAGCCTGTCATTTAATGATAAAGCAGGTGCAGGAGTAACCTACAATGTAGCTTTTCAAAATAACGACAGCACTATAGTTATTACGCCAGTTGCGCTGGCGCCAATTACAAAATTTACTTTGGGAATTTCAACCTCTCTTAAATCAGCAAAAGGGGGTTATTTACAATCAGCTTTGGCGGTTCAATTAATAACCTCTATTGATACTGCAAACAAATTCCCGGTATTAACCGATAATCAATTGCTTGACCTGGTTGAACAGCAAACCCTTAAATATTTTTACGATTTCGGGCACCCCGTTAGCGGCTTGGCACGTGAGCGAAATACTTCAGGTGATGTGGTAACAACAGGCGGCTCGGGCTTTGGTATCATGGCAATTGTTGCAGGGGTTAACCGGCAGTTTATCACCAGGCCGCAGGGTCTGGCACGGATGCAGCAAATCGTATCGTTCTTAAAGAATAATGCAAAAACATTTCATGGTGCATTCCCGCATTGGATGAATGGGTCTACCGGCGCGGTAGTGCCATTTAGCGCGCAGGACGATGGCGCTGACCTAGTCGAAACTTCATTTTTAATGGAGGGATTATTAACAGCGCGGCAATATTTTAATGGTGCAGGTGCAGATGAAACCCAATTAAGGGCGGATATCAACACATTATGGAATAATGTGGAGTGGAGTTGGTTCCAAAACGGGCAAAACACACTTTTCTGGCATTGGAGCCCTAATTACGCATGGTCAGGTAACATGCAGGTGAACGGCTGGAATGAAGCGTTGATGACCTATGTGTTGGCTGCATCATCAACAACTTATCCGATAGCAAAAGCGGTATATGATAACGGTTGGGCAAAAAATGGGAATATAAAGAATGGCAATAGCTATTACGGTGTGCAATTGCCTTTGGGCCCAACACGCGGCGGCCCGTTATTTTTTGCGCATTATTCGTTCCTGGGTATTAATCCAAACGGGTTGTCCGACGCATATGCAAGTTATGACGTACAGAACAAGGCACATGCTTTAATTAACTATAACTATTGTGTTGCGAACCCAAATAGTTACTACGGTTATAGTGCTAATTGCTGGGGGCTTACCGCAAGCGATATTGAAAACGGATATACCGCAAGCTCTCCCACCAATGATGTTGGAGTGATTGCGCCTACTGCTGCGATAGCTTCGTTACCGTATACGCCGGTGCAGTCGATGGCGGCATTAAGGTTTTTTTATTATAAGCTTGGCGATAAGATTTGGGGTCAGTATGGCTTTTACGATGCCTTCAACCTATCCAGCACGTGGTTTGCGAGTTCATACCTTGCGATAGACGAAGGGCCGATTGTGGTTATGACCGAAAACTATCGGAGCGGTTTGTTGTGGAATTTATTTATGAGCTGCCCCGAAGTAAAAGCAGGCATGAAGAACCTGGGTTTCCAAAGCCCGAATTTATAGCAGGTTAAAGTCAAACTTACGAAGTTTCTAAAACTTGGTAGGTCTTTCACTAATTACGATTATGAAGAAACTAATACTCCCATTTCTAATTTTATTATCCGTTTGCTGTGCGGCACAACAACCTGAAAAAGTTGCAGCTTTCGATGGCATTAAACCTGTCGGAATTGTAAAAGGTTTAACTGACAGTGCCCTGCTTGATGTAGTACAACGTCAAACATTCCGTTATTTCTGGGATTTTGGGCACCCCGTTAGCGGGCTGGCCCGGGAGCGCAGCAATGTTGCGTACGATTATGGCAACGAAACGGTTACCATAGGCGGCTCGGGTTTTGGTATTATGGCGCTGATCGTAGCCGACCACCGCAAATGGGTGTCGCATGAACAGGCCGTTGACCGGATGCTGAAAATTGTCGAGTTTTTAATGAAGGCAGATGCATACCACGGCGCATTTCCGCATTGGCTGAATGGCGCAACCGGTAAAGTTATACCATTTGGCCGTAAGGATGATGGCGCCGACCTTGTTGAAACGTCCTACCTTTTCCAGGGGCTGCTTTGCGCGAGGCAATATTTTAACGCGAACGACCAAAAGGAACGCCAGATACGGGGAAGAATTAATGCCTTATGGAACGATGTTGAATGGAGCTGGTTTACGCGTGATGGCCGCGACAACCTGTATTGGCACTGGTCGCCGAATAATGGCTGGGTGATGAATTTCCCCATTCGTGGTTTTAACGAGTGTTTGATCACGTATATACTCGCTGAATCGGGCGACAGGTTCCCCGTTAGCGCGGATGTTTACCATCGCGGCTGGGCGCAAAGTGATTTTTTTACCAATGGAAAAAAGTTTTACGGTTATACGCTGCCGCTCGGTTTTGATTATGGCGGCCCTCTGTTCTTTTCGCAATACTCATTCCTCGGGCTTGACCCAAAAGGGCTAAAAGACCGCTATGCCGATTATTGGGAACAAACCACCAATCATACCCTTATTAACCATGCTTATTGTGTTGATAACCCCAAAAAATACAAAGGCTATGGCGAAAACTGCTGGGGCCTTACTGCAAGCGACAGCTATGTGGGTTACAGTGCCCATGAGCCACGAAACGACCTTGGGGTGATATCACCAACCGCAGCGCTATCAGCATTCCCTTATGTGCCAAAATACTCCATGCAGGCCCTGCGCCATTTTTATTATGATTTGGGCGATAAGATATGGGGCGACTATGGTTTTGTCGACGCATTCAGCGAATCGCATAATTGGTATGCAAAATCGTACCTTGCGATCGACCAGGGGCCAATCGTTGTGATGATAGAAAATTACCGGAGCGGCTTATTATGGAACTTGTTTATGAGCTGCCCCGAAATACAGAGAGGTTTGAAAAAACTCGATTTTCAAAGCCCCGTGTTAAAGTAAAATGAAAAGAAAGTTTATTTTTATCGTTTGCATTGCCAACTGCTTACTGTTGACAGCAAACTGTCTTCGCGCGCAGCAAAAACAGCTAACATATTGTAACCCCATCAATATCGACTACGGTTACACACCGATACCAAACTTCGCGACCGAAGGCAAACACCGCGCTACGGCCGACCCGGTAATTACCATGTATAAGGGTGATTACTACCTGTTTTCGACCAATCAGTGGGGGTATTGGTGGAGCAGCGATATGTATCACTGGAACTTTGTTTCACGGTCATTCCTGCGACCCGAGCATCATGTTTATGATGACCTTTGCGCACCAGCCGTCTGGGTGCAGGGCGATACGCTGATGGTATTTGGTTCAACATACTCGTCAAACTTCCCGATATGGATGAGCACCAATCCAAAAGCTAACGAATGGAAAGAAGCTATACACAAATTCGAGCCCGGCGGGTGGGACCCGGATTTTTTCAGGGACGATAATGGCAAGCTGTATATGTATAACGGCAGCAGCAATAGTTACCCGCTTTACGGGGCTGAAATTGACCCGAAGACATTTCATTTAAAAGGCACACGTAAAGAGATGTATTTATTGCAGCCCTATCGCTACGGCTGGCAGCGGTTTGGCGAGTACATGGACGATACTTTTCTCGACCCTTTTATCGAAGGCTCATGGATGACCAAGCATAACGGCAAATATTACCTGCAATACGGCGCGCCCGGTACCGAATTCAGTGGTTATTCCGATGGGGTAGTAGTGGGCGATAACCCGCTTGGTCCGTTTAAGCCACAGTCGATGCCTTTTAGTTATAAACCGGGCGGTTTTGCACGAGGCGCCGGACATGGCGCCACGTATACCGATACCTGGGGAAATTACTGGCACATATCCACAATGGTAATTGCCGTAAAGAACAGCTTTGAACGACGCCTGGGTATATGGCCGGCGGGGTTTGATAAGGACGATGTATTGTATTGTAATACCGCCTTCGGCGATTATCCAACTTATCTGCCGGATGGCAAAGCCGACCACCTGCAAAGCCGCTTTACCGGCTGGATGCTGCTTAATTATAACAAACCAGTAATGGTATCATCAACACTTGGCGGTTATTTACCCAATAATGCGGTTGACGAAAGTATCAAAACCTATTGGAGCGCTAAAACTGCCAACCCGGGCGAATGGATACAAACCGACCTGGGTAATGAAAGCACCGTAAACGCCGTGCAAATAAACTATGCCGACCAGGATGCAGATATATTGGGGAAAGCAAAAGGAACTTATACACAATACAAACTGTTTTATTCGGTGGATGGGAAAAAGTGGAACGTGCTGATGGATAAAAGCAACAACAAAACCGATGTGCCGCATGATTATATCGAACTGGCAAAACCGGTTAAGGCACGTTATATCAAACTGGTGAACGTACACATGCCGACGGGAAAATTCGCCATCAGTGGCTTGCGGGTCTTCGGCAATGGGGGTGGAGCAAAGCCAGATACGGTTAAAAGTTTTGTTGTATTACGCACAGAAAAGGATAAAAGGAGCGCATGGCTGAAATGGCAAATGGTTGATAACGCGTATGCATATAATATTTACACCGGCACCGCGCCCGATAAACTTTATAACTGCATTATGGTGCATACCAGCAATGAGTATTACCTTAAAACAATGGACAAGAATATGCCGTACTATTTCTGCATCGAAGCCATAAACGAAAATGGAGTATCGCAACGGACGAAGGTTATTAAAGTAGATTAGACACCTAAATTCATTTTGTCATTCTGAGGAAAAAGGGGCTCACCATGACACCGCTCTTTGTTATTATCTTTCGGAGTTGTAAAATTTATCACTCAGAATGACCAAATGAAAACCTGCCGTTCGTCGCAGTTAAACTGCCAATGAAATTTTTACAAATGGCCCGTCATCTTGGGCTGTTTAATACGCAGATTTATTTACATTTGTTGGATATTATAATTTCCTATGGCCGAAACAGCACAGTTAAAAATTGGCGATAAAACGTACGAATTGCCTGTAATAGAAGGCACCGAAGGCGAAAAAGCTATCGATATCTCAAAACTCCGTGATCAAACAGGTTATGTAACGCTTGATATCGGTTATAAAAATACCGGCGCCACAAGAAGCGCCATTACGTTCCTGGATGGTGAGCTGGGTATACTTAAATACCGGGGTTATCCCATCGAGCAGCTCGCCGAAAAATCGAGCTTTATTGAAGTTACTTACTTGCTGATATTCGGGCAACTGCCGACAGAGCAGGAACTAAAAAACTTTCAATACGAAATAAGCCGGCACACACTTGTACACGAGGATATGAAGAAGTTTTTTGACGGCTTCCCGTCAAAATCTCATCCAATGGGGCAGCTGTCGTCATTGGTTTGCGCGTTGTCGGCGTTTTACCCCGAATCGTTAAAACCGGCACAAACAAAAGAAGAGCTTCATTTAAGCATTATTAAAATGCTGGCTAAAATGCCAACCATCGTATCGTGGATATATAAGAAATCGCTGGGGCATCCGTACATCTATCCGCAAAATAGGTTCGATTTCGTATCCAACTTCCTGCACATGACCTTTGGCCAGCGCACCGAGCAAGTTGAGATCGACCCGGTGATCGTGAGCGCGATGAACACGCTGCTGATCCTGCATGCCGATCATGAGCAGAATTGCTCTACATCCACCGTGCGTATCGTCGGATCGTCCGAATCCAATATCTATGCATCTGTTTCAGCCGGTATATCGGCATTATGGGGCCCGCTGCACGGCGGCGCCAACCAGGCCGTTATCGAGATGCTGGAGAAGATCAAAGAGGATGGGGGAGATACCGATAAATGGATAGCCAAGGCGAAAGATAAAAACGATCCGTTCCGCCTGATGGGCTTCGGCCACCGCGTGTACAAAAACTTCGACCCGCGCGCCAAGATCATCAAAAAGGCATGCGACGATATACTTGAAAAATTGGGCATGGATGATGAAGTGCTCGAAATTGCCAAGAAACTCGAAGAGGTGGCTTTGAAAGATTCTTATTTTGTAGAGCGCAAGTTATATCCTAACGTCGATTTCTACTCGGGGATCATCTACAGGGCGCTTGGCTTCCCGACGGATATGTTTACCGTTCTGTTTGCGTTAGGCCGCCTGCCGGGCTGGATAGCACAGTGGAAGGAAATGAAGGAGAACAAAGAACCCATCGGCCGCCCGCGCCAGATATATGTAGGCGCCGTGAACCGGGAATATGTAGATATTAAAAAACGATAGTTACATCAAGCATCGTTATTGAAATCCTCTCCAACCCGGAGGGGATTTTTTTTGTGGCGGTAATCCTGCTGTAAAGAAAAGACTTACGAAGTCTCAAAGACTTCGTAAGTCTTAAATCTCCCGGGAACCTTCGATACTTATCGCATACAAATTCAGCGCAATCATTAAATCATTCTAACGGCGCAGCCTTCTTGAACGCCCTATAAAAACAATTAAGTGTGTGAAAGATCAACGGTTCAGACCAATTAAAAAAGCCCGCTGGTTTTCACCAGGCGGGCTTTCAAATCATCAACTCTTTGTTATTATATATGCTACTACTTAAGAGTATAAGTAGCCGTTACAGACGGTATTGTACCGACAGTAGTAGTTGGAATAGTGAATGTAACAGTATGAGTGCCGGTAGTGGTAACTGAAATGTTATTGTTTTTTGTGTCATTCAGTGTTCCCGGAATTCCGTCACCAACTTCACCTGCTTTTGGAATGCCCCAGCTATATGTCCAATCATCGTTTTGCCTTACTTTAAATGCGCCTGTGGAAACCAATGTCAGGGTAGATACCCAGGTATTGTTACCATCATTGACAAACTTCATTGGAACATCTGTTCCCCATCCTAAAGCTGCATCACCGATTATACTATACGAATTTGCCGGTACAACAGAAACAGTATTGGCTTTTGTATCCAGGGTTACAATATATTGGCCCGAGGCAGACGGTGCATATAAATCACTGCCTCCGCCCGTAACGTACTCAGTCGCGTAGGTAAGTGAAGCTGCAGTGGTATTTGGTGATGCTGTAGTGGCGTATTTATTATTGTAGTTTTTTGCCGGCAGTATTAAAAATCTGTTTTTCCCGGCAGGGAAATTAATAATGCCAGTGTAAACACCGTTACCAGTTGCCGAAATAAGGCTATCAGGGGCTGCTGTACTGTAACCATTAAATTGCCCAACCACATATAGCCATGATGTTAAATTAAACGGAGTAGCTGTAACCGTAAGTACATTTGAATATACGGGCTGTGTAGCAGATGAAAGTGAATGTGCTATCCTTACCTGCACTTGGGATGCTACATCTGCCGGGAGGTTTAATTTTAATAACATGTTATTAAAATTAAGGACCGAAAATCCTTGTGAATAAACCTTGTAGCCAAGCACAACAGATATGGGGTTTTTCCAATTGTCACCCGCAGCATCTATTTGTAAAGTATTGGTTACCGCCGCGCTAAAACCAAAAGTTGGCTGCGTAAAATTAAACCGTACAACTGATGTGGTATCGGTAAGTTTGGTTCTATCAAGGGTAGGGGTAGTTGTTGACGCGGTAAGCGCACCCGGCTTGCCCCCGTTCGAAACAACCATCGTCTGGTCCTTCTTACACGCTGACAGCGTAAGCAGCCCTAAGCCGCTTAATACTAAAATTTTGTTTAAAATCGTTTTCATATTCCTTTTCATATTTACAATAATGATTGTTAATAACCAGGGTTTTGCTTCAAGGTCGGGTTGTTAATTATTTCGGTGGATGGAATAGGCATCAACTGGCGGAAGTCGCCAACGCTGGTTCCGTTCATTACTCCGCCTTTCCACTGCCATAAATAATTAGCGCTGGTAAACTCGCCGAAACGGATAAGGTCGGTTCTTCTGTGGCCTTCAAATAATAACTCACGACCGCGTTCAGCCAAAATAAATGGTAAATCCAACTGGCCGGCAGTTATATTTCCTGAAGGCCCCGCATATGCCCTTGCGCGTACCAGGTTAACATAGTTTAAAGCAGTTGCCGCATCGCCACCTGTACCACCGCGCAAAACAGCTTCGGCGTACATCAGGTAAACGTCAGCAAGACGAAACATTGGGAAATCGGTATCCACGAAGTTGCCTGTCGGATCTGAACCCGCTACGCCAGCCCTGGTCACATTTTTAAATTTAGTCACTGCGTAACCATCAGCAAATGTGTATTCGTCATCAATACTTAATTTTTGACCATTAGTGAAAAACATCGCCCGTGTATCGGTACTTCCGCTTGCATCGCTGAATTGCGCCACATATTGCGGAGTAACCCTTAAGCCAGACCAGCCTCCGTTGATACCAAAGGCAGCAGGGCTCATTTTACCACCGACAGAAGCATGCACCAGGTAGGTCATGCCACCATATCCCTGGGTGTGGATACCATCAGATTCAATCGGGAAAATAATTTCCGACGAAGTGTTATTGTCGGCCAGGAAAAGGTTTTTAAACTGCGGCTCCAGGGTATAACCTGCAGCTATTACTTTATTTGCGTAAGTAATGGCATCGGTGTAGCGGGCTGTTCCTGTGTAAACCTGCGCGTTTAAATATAATTTGGTCAATAAGGTGTAAGCTGCGCCCTTATCGGCATGTCCGTATGAGAATCGTGCAGCACCAAGATCACCGTCGATCGCTTTTAATTCGCTTTCGATGAAGGCGAATAATTCAGCACGTGATTTTTGTTTCGGGAAAAATACACCCACATTATCCGCCTCTGTAAGGAACGGAACGCTGCCAAAAAGATCAATGGCGTGCCAGTAGCTTAATGCCCTTAAAAATCGAGCCTCCGCGCGGTATTGTCTAACCGTTGTTGCATTACTTCCGGTGATTCCATTGGCGCTTAATTTTGCGTCCGTTGTGTTGCGCAAAAATTCGTTATCCAGGGATATCTCGTAAAAAATGCGGTCGTACATGGCACGAATAAACTCATTTTGATTGGTCCAGGTCATATCATGCAGGTTGTGCACAGTACCGTCGTTCCAAACAATTTGCGCTTCGTCAGTGGTAAGCTCCTGCATGTTAAAGTATTCACGAAGGTAGTTTGAAAATCCTTCGTCAATACCTGCAATATCCGGCTGGCCGGCTGGGCCTGCCTGGCCGCTTAGCGCATAGGCGGTATAAAGCTTAGCTAAAACTTGTGGGTAATTACCAAAGTCTTTATAAACACTTGCGGTTGTCAACTCACCGATAGGAGTGAGGTTCTTTTTACAAGAGGTAATAATAGCCGACAAACCTATTACTATAATAGTTGCCAGTGTTGTAAATCTTCTACTTTTCATTTTCTATATCTTAAAAGGTCGCGTTAACACCTATTGAATAAACACGTGGGCGAGGGTATAAATTATTATCAATACCACCCTGAACTTCCGGATCAAGGCCGGTATAATTGGTCACTACAAATACATTCTGTACGTTGGCAGTAACCCTTAAGGTTGCCAAGCCGTAAACTTTTCCGAAGTTGTAGCTTAAGTTTGCGTTATCCATACGCAGGAATGAACCATTTTCAACATAATAGTCCGAGTAAAGCTGGTATTGCTGGAAATTTGTCTTTAAAACACTTGTTGGCAAATTACCCAGGTAACCCTGGAATTTTAAACCGGCATAAGCGCCGTTGCTGGCAGCTTCTGCATTGTAAACATAGTTGTCTATGTTTGCACGCATGGTGAAGCCTAAATTCCATTTTTTATAGCTGAAATTTGAGTTAAAGCCCATAAATACAGTTGGATTTGGCTGCTTGTATAGATATTTATCATCTATTGTTGTACCGTTTCCGTTCCTGTCAACATATACACCTTCTAAAGGTGCGCCATTTGTGCCATAAACTTGCTGATAAACATAAAACTGGTAAGGTGTCGCTCCGGCTTTAAATAATTGGATTGTGTTTCCAACGCCGCCCGGGATACCACCCACCGGAATGATCTGGTTAGGATCGCCAGTTAATGATATATTGGTCACTTTTACTCTATTGTAAGAGATATTATAGCCAAAAGTCCAGTTAAAATCTTTTGATGTTACCGCATTAACGTTAACGTTAAAGTCAATACCTTTTGTAGCTAAACTACCAATGTTTGCGAAAACGTGGTTGGTAAGGTTAGTGCCATCCGGAACCGGTGTATCAACCAGCAAATCTTTTGTCTTTTTGTAATAATATTCAAGCGAACCGCTAATCTTACCATTCAGGAAGCCGTAATCCAAAGCAATGTTGGATGTAGCTGTTTGTTCCCATTTTAAATTAGCGTTGTATGCATTAGCGCGCAAGCTGTTAATGTACGTGCCGTTAAACTGGTACTGCGCCCCGGTGTTACTCGGCTGGTAAACAGCGAGGTACGGGAAATAGTTACTGCCAACATCCTGCTGTCCGGTGATACCGTAGCCCGCTCTTAATTTTAGATCTGATATAACATCAACGCTTTTAAGGAACGATTCCTCTTTTATTCTCCATGCAAGCCCTACAGCCGGGAAATAACCGTTACGGTTGTTTGACCCGAAACGAGACGACCGGTCATCGCGGATGGTTGCAGTCAATAAGTACTTGTCTTCGTAACCAAAATTTACCCGTGCGAAAGGAGATTCAATATAATATTGCCCCGGGATATTATTTGACAGGGAACCAACAGTAGTAACCATATCTGCTGCGTAGCCTTGCTCATTCCTGTCATAGAACTTAAAGTACTGGTATGAATAACCTGCCTGTACATCTAAATGACTTTTAATCTCTTTAAAGTCTTTAGTATACTTTAAATAATAATCGGTGTTGTATGTAGAATTTTCAGAAAAATATTGCGAAAAAGATCCTTTTTGCGCAAAATCAACGGCTGCGTATGCAGGGATAAAGTTGTGCCCCTGGCCGTCAGAAATATCACCGCCAAATGTAGCATTTGCCGATAACTCTTTCATGAACGGGAAGTTATAAGTAAGGCTTAAATTACTTAATAAACGTTTTGTAGTACCATGATTGTTTTTTTCTTCCTCTAATAAGCCAAGCGGGTTACGCGGGGCCAGGGTATTAGGCGTACCACCGTTAAGGTATTCAAAATAGCCGCCATAGTTGTTATTGCCTGAATAAACTGGCTGGGTAGGGTCAAAAAATACAGCTGCACCAATAGCGCCCTGGTTGGCAAAATGCCGGTCGGTATAGGTCCCTTTAATATTAAAGTCAACCTTTAGGCTATTTTGCAGAAAACTGTGGTTTATATTTAAGTTTAAAGTGGTTCTTTTCAGATTATCAGTCTTTAAAATTCCATCCTGATTTAAATAACCTACAGATAACCGGTAAGGTAGCCCTTTTACACCACCTGTAAAGCTGATGTTATTATCAGACGATAGTGCCTGGCGGTATATTTCATTTTGCCAGTTTGTATTGGCATTTCCTAACTGGGCCTGCTGTGCAGTGGTGGTTCCGGATATTGCGCTCTGTACAACCTCGCGAAATTGTGCCGCGTTTAATACACTAACCTCATCAGTTATCTTTGATAGTGAATTTAGTGAACTGGCGCTAATCGTCAATTTGCTATCGCCTGTACCTTTTTTTGTTGTAATTATAATTACACCATTTGACGCACGTGAACCATAAATAGCTGTTGCCGATGCATCTTTTAAGATAGTGAATGACTCAATATCATTAGGGTTAATGGTGGCAAGCGGGTTGTCGATGCCCGATATCCGGTTGTTAGCAACCGGAACGCCGTCAATAACGATAAGCGGGTCGTTGCTGGCATTTAATGATGCGCCACCACGAATACGGATAGTGCTTCCCGAACCTGGCGCCCCACCGTTTGATGTGATTTCAACACCTGATACCTTACCGGTTATCAATGCTTCGGGAGTAGTAATAGGCCCCTGGTTAAACTCCTTAGAGGTAACAGCAACCACAGAACCGGTCAGGTCCTTTTTTCTTTGTGTTCCGTAACCAACTACTACCACTTCATTCAGGTTTGTATTTTGCGGTTGTAAACTAAATCCTACAGTAACTACGGAATTTCCTACCGTTACGGTTTTCTTTGAGGAAACGTAGCCTAAAAATGTTGCCGTTAGCGTGTAGTTGCCTGGCTTTAGGCCGGTAATGGTATAATTACCATTAACATCCGTTGTTGAACCAACGGTGGTGCCGTCGATACTAACGGATGATCCGGGTAGGGTTGAACCTGTCTCGTCAACTACCTTACCTTTGATACCGCCTGTTTGTGCAAATGCAATGACCGAAATCATTAAAAATGCAAACAGCAGTACGTACTTCTTTGAGTAATTTTTGCTCATATAGTTTTTGATTTGTAAATTAAAAAACGGCTTTTTGGGCCAGTTACAATTGGTTTGTTATTTTTGCTGAAACAGCAAGTGACTAATTTACACTAAGGATCAATAAATGCAAATATTATATAAAAGATAATTTTAACATGGTTTGTTAATCGATTTTTAATCAAAAGGAAACCAGGAATAGGCCGTTTTAAATTGCTGATTATTTTGAATAATGGCTGAAATTTTGAAGTTAGGGCTGTTTTGGATTCAAAATGGTGTAAAAATTACACAATTAGCAATTTTACTTATATGCAACCAATTTCCGGGAACGTTCCCGGAATAATAACTGTTATCTATACATTTTATAATGATGAAAAAGAAAATTTTCTGCGCGTTTTTGCTTTTTGGCCATGTTTTTTTATTGATGGGCCAACAAAAAATAGCCTTTAAAACAGGTGCGATACCTGCCTCAAAAACATCGCCCGTACATCTTTTTTTAGCCGGTAACTTTAACAACTGGAACCCGGCCGATAAAGCCTGGGAGTTATTGCCCGACCCGACAGGCGTATTTAAGCTCACAAAGGATATGCCCGTGGGCATGTATAACTTTAAACTAACGAGAGGCAGCTGGCAAACCGTTGAAACCAGCGCCAGCGGTGCGCCAATCGATAACCGGAGTTTTTCAGTTTTACACGATACAACCATTGTTATTAACGCGGCGGCATGGCAGGACAACTTTGCTGTATCAGAAAGAAAGCACACTGCAAGTGCGCAGGTGCATGTCATAAATGAAAAATTCAACATACCTCAGCTTGGCCGGCAGCGAAGGGTTTGGATATACTTGCCCGCTGACTATTCGGTATCTAAAAGAAAATATCCTGTTGTGTATATGCACGACGGACAGAATTTGTTTGACGCTTATACTTCGGGCTACGGGGAGTGGGGTGTTGACGAAATACTGGATAAGTTGTCGAACAAGGAGGAAAGTATAATAGTAGGAATTGATCATGGCGGTGAATACAGGATAACGGAATATGACCCTTATGATTCAAAATACGGTAAAGGCAGGGGCGCTGATTACGTCGATTTCCTGGTTTATACATTGAAGCCCTATATTGACGAGCATTATCGTACACAAAAAAATGCCCGGCATACAACAATAGCCGGAAGTTCAATGGGAGGCTTAATCTCTATGTATGCGGCAGTTAAATATCCAAAGATTTTTGGGAATGCGGGCGTATTTTCCCCTGCTTTTTGGGTAGCCCCCGATATTTATCCGTTCGTAAAAAAGGCGGTTATACCGGCACACTCCCGGTTTTATTTTGTCTGCGGTGATGCGGAAAGTGAAACCATGGTAGCAGATATGCAAAAAATGGCTGATCTTGTGCAATCCAAAGGTGTAACAAAAGAGAAAAGCCCTGTAGTTGTTATAAAAGGTGCAAGCCATAATGAAAAACAATGGAATGGCGACTTTCCTGATTTTTATAGCTGGCTTTTGAAAGGTTTTTAACCCGGAATAATTAACCGTTTAATTTAGGAGTTCTAAAGGCAATCTCCGGAGCGCTATTAGGTAGGTGTTTTCTTAAAAAAATGAACACTATCCAAGCCATGCACATTAATACTTATATTTGGCATGTACTAATGGCTGATTTCGATAGCTGAATAATTTATGACAACTGTTACAGGCAGATTGAGCGACAAATACGAATTGGTTGTTGGGCTGGAGGTTCATGTGCAACTGTCCACGCTCAGTAAATCCTTTTCAACCGAATCTGCCTCTTTTGGCGCTGGCCCCAACGTACATGTTTCCCCCGTTTCATTAGGCCACCCCGGAACATTGCCCTTCCTCAATAAAAAAGCTGTGGAATATGCGGTGAAAATGGGTCTGGCTTGCAACTGTACCATCAATCTGCACAATTCTTTTGCCCGTAAAAACTATTTCTACGCTGATCTGCCGAAAGGCTACCAAATCACGCAGGACCAGCATCCGATATGCCTGGGGGGTGACGTTTTGGTAAGGTTGGCTGATGGGACTTCGAAAAATATCGCTATTCATCATATTCACCTGGAAGAAGATGCCGGTAAGAGCATGCACGATCAATATCATGCCGACTCGTTAATCGATCTCAACAGGGCCGGGGTACCGCTTATTGAAATTGTATCTGAACCAAATATAAGAAGCAGTGAAGAGGCCGGTCAGTTTTTGACCGAGATACGCAAATTGGTACGCTACCTGGATATTTGCGACGGGAATATGGAAGAGGGCAGTATGCGCTGTGATGCCAATATTTCGGTAAGACTGAAAAACGAAACAGCTTATGGAAACCGCTGTGAAGTTAAAAATCTGAATTCTATTCGGAATGTGCAACGCGCTATTGAACATGAGTTCGATCGGCAGGTGAACATTATTGAGGCAGGCGGGCGCATTGAACAAAATACACTGAATTTTAATGCCGATACCGGCGAAACATCGGTTTTGCGCTCCAAGGAAATGGCAAATGATTACCGGTATTTTCCAGAGCCGGATCTTGCGCCGCTTGTTTTAACCCGCGAATATGTAGCTGGTATCCAACGTGATCTGCCGGCCTTGCCTTACGAGCGATATCAAAAGTATACCACTCAACTCAACCTTTCAAATTATGATGCGGGAGTGATCACTGCGGACAAGGATTTCGCACTATATTTTGAAGAACTGGTAAAAAATACAGCAAATTATAAATCGGCGGCGAATTGGCTGATTGGGCCAATCAAATCGTATCTAAATGACAGCGGAACATCCATCAATGATTTTGGCATAAACCCGGTTACCCTGGCAGAATTAATTAAACTGGTTGATTCCGGTAAAATAAATAATTCAGTTGCTTCCCAAAAATTATTTCCGGCATTGCTTAAATGTAAAAATAAACATGTGGAAGAGCTCGCCGGCGAGATGAACTTGCTAATTGATTCGAACAACAGCGACGTTAGCCAATTCATACAGGACGCAATTGCCAAATTTCCTGACAAGGTAACAGAGTACCAAAACGGCAAGAAGGGCGTTTTGGGCTTGTTTATGGGTGAAATTATGAAAAATTCAAAAGGGAAGATCGATCCTAAAAAAACAAACCAGTTATTAATTAAACAGTTAGAATCAAAATAACGAGATATGAGCGTGAAGAACAGTCATTATGACTCATCATCCAAACATTATCTCAAATCACATATCTTATGAAGAAGTATTTAATTTATTACACAGGCATCGTGCTTTTATTCCTCGTTATTTCATGTAAGGACAAAGATGCCTTTGTGATTTCGGGTACCGTAAACAACCCCGGTAATTTAAAACAAATATACCTGATGGAAGCAGACAGCACCCAAATTGCTGTTGTTGATTCGACCAATTTGAGTGACCAGGGTAAATTTCAGTTTAAACGAAAATCGCCTTACGCCAATCTTTACAAGATTCGTATTGGCGGGAGTATTTTCGACCTTATAGCAAAAAACGGGGATGCGATCGATTTTTCTACAAATCTAACTGACAATAATCATGCTTACCAGGTAACAGGATCGGGCGAGTCGGATAAGATCAAGGAATTTAATCGGATAAGCAATTTTTACGGCGATAAAAACAGTAAGCTGGCACAGGAATACCAGGACAAGGTGCAGGCGACCGGAAAACAATCGGATTCGCTGATTAAAATCTATATGCCTGTATTTCAAAAAAACCTGGCCGAATATAGCGTCGAAGTGTTAAAATTTATTCACGCGAATAAGAGCTCACTTGCCGCATATTATGCAGCTATGTCACTTGATATGGGCAGATATGAGTCTCAATTGATTGCGTATGCAGATGATATCAATGGGAAATTTACCGATAATCCCGGCGTGCAGCATTTTATAACGCAGATGATGGCCATAAAGCCGCTTTCGATAGGCCATCCCGCTCCGGATTTTTCCATTGGCGGGATCGATGGCAAGCCAGTAAAGCTTTCGGATTACAAGGGCAAATATGTTATGCTCGACTTTTGGGCTTCGTGGTGTGGCCCCTGCCGTCAGGAAAATCCAAATGTGGTAAAGCAGTACGCAATTTACAAACCGCTGGGATTGAATATATTGGGTATATCTTTAGATGTGGATAAAGGAAAATGGGAGCAGGCGGTTAAAGCCGACAAATTAACCTGGGCACACGCATCCGACCTTAAAAACTTTGAAGGGCCTACCGAGCGGCTGTATCATATAGAGGCTATTCCGTCAAATTTTATCATTAACCCCCAAGGTATTATAATTGCAAAAAATGTAACCGGTGCTGATCTTGAAGAATTTCTAAGCAAAACGTTTAGTAAGCCTCAACAAATTGTTAAAATAAAGTGATATTTAACAAATTGTTAATATAAGCTTAATCGTTTTCTACATTTGTTCACCTACTTTTATAGAAAAATTCAATCTAAATGAGCAACACGAACAAGCAAAAAATACTTATTGTTGATGACGAGCCTGACATTTTGGAACTGATTGAATATAACCTTAAAAAGGAAGGTTACCAGGTTTTCCTGGCGCGAAATGGGCAGGAGGCTGTTGCCGAAGCAAAACGCTCATTGCCAGACCTGATCGTACTGGATATTATGATGCCCAAAATGGACGGCATTGAAGCTTGCCGTATCATGCGCACCATGCCCGAGTTTAAAAATACATTTATGGTGTTTTTAACCGCCAGAAGCGAGGAATATTCTGAGATAGCCGGGTTTAACGTAGGCGCCGATGACTACATTGCTAAACCGATTAAACCCCGGGCGCTGGTAAGCCGCATCAACGCCATATTACGCCGTAATGCGCCTGCCGATGATATAACAGATAACAAACTGGAAATTGGCGACCTGGTGATTGACCGGGAGGCTTACCTTGTTTTTCAACGGGGAAATAAAGTGGTACTGGCGAAAAAGGAATTTGAACTGCTTTACCTGCTGGCATCTAAACCCGGTAAGGTTTACACCCGCGAGGTTATCCTGAAGAACATCTGGGAAGACTCCGTTGTAGTTACCAATCGCACTATCGACGTGCACATCCGCAAGCTGCGTGAAAAACTTGGTGATGATTGTGTAACTACGGTAAAAGGGGTGGGATATAAGTTTAACGGATAAATTGTATTCATAACAAAAAGCAAAAGCGAACCTAATGGTCCGCTTTTGCTTTTTGTAGAATTTCTTCTCGCTGTTAAAGCGATTAGTGTGCGGCAGATGCTTTTTTCTTGGCGGCTGGTGCCGATTTGGTTTTTGAAGCACTCGCAGCTGTTGCTTTTTTCGCCGGTGCAGCAACTGATTTTTTAACTGCGCTTGCTTTTGCGGTCACAGCTTTCTTAGCATCACTGGCCTTTGCAGCTACGGCCTTTTTCGCTCCTGCAGTCTCACTTTTTGCTTTAGCGGTTACAGTTTTAGTTTTTGCAGCAACCTTTTCTTTAGCATCGGCTACAGCAGTTTTTGCTTTAGCGGTTGTGGCTGCAGCTTTTGTTGCGACGGTTTTTTTGGCAACAGGTTTCTTAGCAGCAACTTTCTTTTTCAAGTTGTCCAAAGTATCTCCGGCTTTATCTTTTAAATCTACGAAGGTATCCTGGGCCACGTCTTTAACGTCTTCAGCTTTGTCTTTGGTGCCATCCCAAAGCTCCTCAATAGTTTCTATAACCTTATCGAAAAATCCTTTTTCCTCAGGTTTGGTTGATTTTGTGCTCATGGTTGATTTACATTAATTGATTTAAGATATAACCATAAAAACTAACGATTTGTTTTACGGTCAGGCGCTCAACTAAATTAACTAAAGATTAAAACATTTAATTTTTAATAGTGTTTGATATTGAAAATCAAATCTTTAACTTAAATTTTGAGTCAAATGAAAAAAGCAGTGCTCTACTCCTTTCTGGCTTGTATTTTGGTTTATTCCTGTAAGAAGGAAACCAGTAAATTGCCGGTAACTACAAAAAAAACGTACGAGGTAAAGTTTAACGTATCGAATTTCGACCAAACGCTGCAAAGCACTGGTTCGAGGGCATTAGGGCGATACGGCTCGAAAACAGCATCCGTAACGTCTGTCGCTAACTATCTAAACCTTTTGTATTATTATGTATATGACTCCAATGGAAACATAGTGCATTCCCTTATACAGGATTCGACGGCAACCAATTTTGGAAATATTGCCGATAGTCTTGTTTCGGGCACTTACACCGTTGTGATCGCTGCCGGGAAACAAGGTTTAAGATATGGCAAGCAGCCGGGTCAACCCGAAACATTACCTTCGTGGTATATTTTTTATTCTCCCGTTGCAAATCAAGCAATCTGGAAGGATTCATTTTGTACTAAATTTCAACTTACCGTTTCGGGCGGTAACATAAATCAAAATGTAACTTTAACCAGGCTTGTAGGTCAGTTGGAAGTCAAAATCCTTGATACGATACCTGCATCGGCAAATACATTACGTATTGCGATTAATCAGGAGTATAGCAATTATTACGTTTCGGACGGACATGAAGACGGAGGTGCGCCATTAACTATTCAAGCTACTATTCCAAATAGTGCCAAAGGCAAAGCCAATTTTACCATCAACAATATTATTGGAAACACTACAGCACCTTTTTCGGTGACAATAACTTGTTACGACGCTTCTCAAAAAATTCTCGGAACAGCCAGAGTTGATAACACAACCTGTCAAAAAGATACCAGAACAATATTGTCGGGCAAGCTTTTCGGCAGCAACAATGCGTTTAACGTTAGCTTAAATCCATGGAACCCTAATCCGATAAATATTCCTTTTTAATATTCAGAGAAAAAGGAAAAGCAATTAATTAATAGAATATAAAATAAGTAAAAAATAAATTTACGAAAATGAAAAAGATTTTATTTGGCTTATTATCGGTTTGCATGATAATAGTATCCTGTAAAAAAGAAAACTCAAAAGCCACGAAGCCTAATCAGGTTTCATATAAGGTTGGATTTAACGTTAGGTTTTCACAACGAACTGCGAAGTTTCAATATAATTCCGCTACCTCTGCCGGGTTAAGGCGCACCACCATCGATACGACTTTAAAGAGCCAGGTTGATGTTATTTATTATGCGATTTACGACTCGGTAGGAAATAATGTGTATCGCGCAAGGCAGCTATCCGCCGACAATGGTTTTGGAAGCGCTACCTATAACTTATCTCCGGGAAAATATACTGTGGCTATTGGTGCAGGCAAAACTGGCTTTGTATTAGGACCGCCGCCTTATAATAATACCAGCAATGTAAATACGGATGTAATACGTTATATGGACACTCCTATCAGTACTTATGATCCTTTTGTTTTTGATACATTTTTTAAGCGCTTCACTTTAAATGTTTCAAATGGAAATAGCACTCAAACAGTAAGTTTAGACAGAATTGTGTCGGAAATTACCGTCGATATAAAGGATGCGTTACCACCTAATGCTAAATCGGTAGGGATGATTGTAAAGACCGGTTTCTATGACAGGTTCTTTGTAGGAAACTCAACAACCGGGCCGGCGTCAGGCCTTTATCCGCTTTATTTTACGAATCCAATATTAAAAGCCGACAGCGGAAAGACCGGGTACAAAATCAGCGGGCTTATTTTGGCAGGCAGTCAGGTTTCAATAAATCTTTATTGCAATGATGCTACACAGTTAGCGATAGCACAAAAGAATATTTCAAACGTAACGACTCAGCCCAATACGCAAACTATTTTAACAGGTAACTTATTTGGCGGCTCGGGTACCACCAATAGTGGTAATACCAGTGGATTTCACGTTACAATTGACACTACCTGGAACCCTAACCCAATAGTGGGTTCATTCCCATAAAGCATAACAAGACATACATAGCTTTTATGGACAGGTTATAATAGATTATGATACAAATAGGTATGTTCCGTTTTCTTAGCGGAACATACCTATTAATATTGCCGCCTAAATTGATATATTACTGTATTTTTGCGGACTAATATGAAGTTTCCGAAATTTGCCGACCTGATTTTATTTGAGAACGACGACATTATTGTAGTTAACAAGCCCCCGTTTATTAGCTCCCTGGATGAGCGGGAGGGGGGCGACATTAACATGCTCCGTTTGGCGAAAGGATATTCGGCGGATGCCCAGGTTTGTCACCGGCTTGACAAAGAAACATCCGGCGCGCTGATTATTGCAAAAACACCCGAAGCTTATCGCGATATATCTATCCAGTTTGAGAAAAGACAGGTAAAAAAAGTATATCATGCCATTATAAACGGCACCCACGTTTTCGAAAACCTGATGATCGACCTGCCAATACTTAACGTCGGAAAAGGTAACGTCACCATCAGCCGCCAAGAAGGCAAACGTGCGGAAACATGGTTCCAGTCGTTAAAGTACTTTAAACATTACACGCTGGTAGAATGCCGGCCGGTAACAGGCCGCATGCACCAGATTCGTATTCATCTGGCCACTCAGCGTGCGTCTATCGCAGGCGACGAAATGTATAAAGGCGAACCAGTTTTTCTTTCAAAAATTAAACGAAAGTACCATTTAGGTAAAGACCAGGAGGAACTTCCTATCATGAAGCGTTTCGCGCTGCATGCATACGAAGTAACTTTTAAATTATTGAACGGCGAAAGTCTTGCAATTCATGCACCTTACCCCAAAGATTTTGAAACGCTATTGAAATTACTGGAGAAATTCGATAGCTGACGTTGGCTGTCGTTGTCGTTAACCCCAATGGTAATGAAAATATTACCCAACGACATTAAACTATTAGATAAGTTTCAATAGAATTCGTAATATGCAACACTGATTTTATGTAACTTTAACGTAAAATATTGTTACTATACGAAGAGATTTCGGGTATGATGAAGAAAGTATACTTATTGTTTTTTTATGTTGTTTTTCTCAGTACTGCAAGATCATCCGATATTAAAACGGATAGCGTTTCAAAAATTATTCACATAAGCGATCAATACTCGCGTGAAAAGGCATTGGTCAATTACATTACGGGGTATTTTCTGAATGTTGAGATGAGCCGCACTCAAATAGCGGCCAGTGAGTTTAATCGCCTTCTTTCAAAGAACAAAGTAGAAAACACTGAGGGCTTCGGTTATTTAATACAATCTATTCAACAAGGGCGTTTACTTCATCTAAGTGAACAGGAAAATTTACTGGTGAAAGCCATAGAGTCGGTTGGCAAAAATTCTGATCATTATTTACTATACACGTTTTTTAACTATCTGGCCTACACCCAAACTTCAGACGGGAATGTTACCGGTGCGGTGACGAGCTACCGTATGGCAAAAAAAGAGGCAGTTCTGCTAAAAGATCCCGCCAAGCAATTGTTAATAGATATCAATATTTCGGATGTCTATTATAAATATAACTTTTACAGTCAATCGCTATTTTACCTGAATCGTGCACAGGCTAACACAACTGATAAGCCAGAAAATGAGCGAATAATGGCAATCATAAACTATAATAAATGCGAGAACTTTTTTAGAATTGGAAGTATCGACTCGTTAAGGAAATATAATACACTGCTTAAACAGTCAAAAGTTAAAACCGATAAGATATATACTTACATCAACCGGACTGATTATTACCTGCTGTTACTTAAACAAGACTATAAACAGGCAATCGCCGCAATCAATAAGTTAAAAACAGATAGCCTTTATAAATTTTATAGCCTCGACCGGAGAAATCTGGCAATCGCTTATTTTAATTATAAAAAGCCCGATTCTGCAAAATACATTATCAACCAACTGCTGACTGAGCCGGAACAGGTTAACCATCCCGAGTTAAAATATCAATTCTACCAAATCCTCGGAAAAATTGCAGAGCAAAATCATGATTATCAGTCGGCGGCGTTCAATTATAAATTATCTCTGCAGCAAGCCGGAGAAAACCTGAGACGATTGACCCAGGTAGGTAACATCTCTTCCCAAATTAAAATAGATGAGATGGAAGGGGCGTATATACAAAAAAACGAAATATATAAAAGGCAGGAGCTTTGGCTGATATTTACAGTGGTGGTTTCTTTTTTAATAATACTGGTGATAGCAATGTTCTATAGAAATATTATGCAAAAACGCCATTACGAAAAAATACTGTACGACACGAAAAAGCAGGAACTCGCCTTTATTAACTCTCACGAGGTGCGTAAACACCTGTCAAACATATTGGGTATAATAGACTTAATAAAGCACAGTAAAGATAAGAATAGCGAATATCTACAAGTACAGGATCACCTTCACAAATCGGCAGAAAGCCTTGATGCGGCGATAAAAAATATTTCAGAAAAGCTTAATGATTAGTCCTTTTCAAATATAAGGAAGTGCTGTATCGGCATAAATTCACCGTCTTCAACTAAATGGAAACCATTAGCAGTTAGTTCTTTGCTTACCTGTTGCACGCTCGTTTTGTGAAGTGCTTTAATCTCGACTTTCGGATCTTCTGCCCGATACTCAATTAACAATAATTTACCATGCGGTTTTAGTGAACGGCGTATAGATTGCAGCATTTCGTGCGGGTAAAGCAATTCATGATAAACATCAACCATTATAGCCACGTCGACGGCATTTTCGGGAAGGTTAGGGGAACGTTCTGCACCTTTTATTACAATAACATTGGTTTGTTTAAGCTTTTTGCTGCGTTGTTGTAAATATTTTATTGCGTCGTCCTGTATTTCTACTGCATACACCTTCCCGTTTGGCACTTTCGGTGAAATACGGAAAGTATAATAACCCGTTCCTGCGCCAATGTCGGCAACAACACTGTTGGGCGATATAGGTAATTTTGATATGGCTAATTGTGTGTTTTCCTCCTCCGGGCGTGATGCTCTCTCGAGCCAATCTGCGCCTTCAAAGCTCATTACCCGGGCAATTTCGCGGCCCATATAAAACTTGCCCGTGCCACCGGAGCTGGCGGCTTTATAAGCATAAACAGAATCTATCCGAGGTTGCCTGTATGGTGGTATCGAAAATATACCAAGTGTAAAAATGAGTATGAAAAATATCGGTTTAATATAGATCATGATGGTAAAAAATAATGGCTGTACATCAAACTTACGAAGTTTCGCAAACTTCGTAAGTTTATAAAACCAATAATTTTTAGCCGTTAGCCACTAGGTCGTATACCCCAATATCTTCATTACCTGCTTGCTGTTTTGTTCCTCACCAAACACTTCGAAATTGAATGTCTCGTCGCGGTTGCGGCGGATAATAACGTGTTTAGGCGACGGCAGCAAGCAATGGTGTATACCACCGTATCCGCTTAGTACTTCCTGGTAGGCCCCGGTATTAAAAAATCCCAGGTACTGTACCTTACGCGTTTTAGGCATAAACACGCTGTTCATATGCGCTTCCTGGTTATAATAGTCTTGCCCGTCGCAGGTAATCCCGCCAAGGTTAACACGCTCATATTCAGAATCCCAGTTGTTTACCGGAAGAAGAATGTATTTTTGGTTAAGCGCCCAAACATCAGGCAGGTTAGTAATGAACGATCCATCCAGCATCAGCCATCTTTCACGATCATTTTGCTGTTTACGGCCTAATACTTTATATAAAATACCCGATGCTTCTGCTACCGTATACTTGCCGAATTCAGTAATAATATCCGGTTCTTCGGTATCGTGTTCAGCGCAAATTTCTTTTATCCGGCTCACAATTTCGTTGATCATGTATTCATAATCGAAATCAAAAACCAGCGAATCTTTGAAAGGCATACCGCCGCCGATATCAAGCGTATCGAGGGCCGGGTTTATCTTTTTGAACTTGCAATAAAGTGTAACGTATTTTTCCAGTTCGTTCCAGTAATACGGCGTATCAGAAATACCCGAATTGATAAAGAAATGCAGCAACTTAACCTGGAAATTAGGATTACCTTCTATTTTGTTGTAATAAAAGTCAATAATATCCTCCATACGAACCCCTAGGCGTGAAGTATAGAATTGCGAATCCGGTTGCTCTTCAGCCGCTATACGGATACCCAGGTTACATGGGGTCGACATTTCTATCTCATCGTCGTAAAGATTAAACTCCTCTTTATTGTCCAATACCGGGATGATGTTTTTAAAACCATCATGCAGCATATCGACGATATATGTTTTATACTGGAATGTCTTAAATCCATTGCAGATAACGGTAATGTCCTTATTTACAACGCCCTTTTTCTCAAGCGCATCAATCATGGGCATATCAAATGCAGACGACGTTTCGAGGTGAATATCGTTTTTAAGCGCTTCTTCAACAACGTGCTTAAAATGTGAGCTTTTGGTACAATAACAATATTTATAGCTTCCGCGATAGTTGTTCTTTACAATAGCCTGCTGAAACAACAACTTTGCCTGCTGTATTTTTTTTGAAATGATGGGCAGATAAGTAAAACGCAGGGGGGTGCCATACGTTTCTATCATCTCCATTAAATTGAGGTCGTGAAAATATAATTCATCCTCTATGATCTCAAAACCTTCCTGCGGGAAACCTACACTCAGGTCAAGAAATTCCTGGTAACTCTGCATTATTTAAAATTTTGGCAAAAATGTAATTTTTAAACGGAATAACGTGCTATTTGTTGACGTAAAAATTATGGTTGAAATGTAAGTTTTTTAAAGTCCATGATCGATGGTCCATGGTCCATAGCAGGATTATTATCGTTATTGAGGTTGCAGTCTATGGTTCATGAACTATCCACTAACCGGTAAATGAACCTCAGCCATCATGCAGCGTGCACTTCCACCACCATTGGTTTCAATCGTGTTTATATCGGCATAAATGAGTTTCCCATATTTCTCCAAGGCTTCAATTTGCTCATGCAGCAATGATTGATGTGCATTTTCGGACATCACTATTAAAGTTTCGCCGGCTTTGCTTTTTACTTCAAGCATATTGCCTGCAAACCGGTTCATCTGCTCAAATGAAATATCGACTATTTCCTTACGGGTAGTTTTGATAGATTCCGTTACAACTATTTTTTCGTGCGGATTTGGAATAGCATCCATACATACTATAGCGAACTTGCTTCCGATACACATTAATACATTGGTATGGTAAATCGCCTGGCCCCGTTCGTCGACGGCATCAAAACAAATGGCGGTGTACCCGGCCTGCTCGCAAAATAAATCCAATACTTCCCGGTTTGTCCGGGGCGATAAACAGGCGTAGGCAATTTTGTTTTCCCGGTCAAGCACCATGCTGCCGGTTCCTTCCAAAAATTTGTCGTCCTTTTCAAAGCGACTCAGGTCGATAATATGTTTTGGGGCAAAGCGGTCTTCAAGTTTCGAAATAATGTCCTCACGCCGCTCAAGCCGTCTGTTTTCGGCCTGCATGGGGTATAAAAACACATTGCCGTCGGCATGAAATGATACCCAGTTGTTCGGGAAAATGGAATCGGGCTTGTGAGGTCCTTCTGTATCATCAATAACCGTTACATCAACACCGTTTTCGCGAAGCAGGCCAACCATATTGTTAAATTCATTCAAGGCTCTTATCTGAACAAGTGAGTTTTCAGCGCCGCGTTGTTGAAACGCGTTGCTCATAGCTGTTTGTTCGTTATATCCGAAATTAACCGGACGGATCATTAAGATGTGGGATGTGGATTGGTTGTTGGTCATTGTCTGTAGTTCATTAAAGCAAATCATCAGGATAGTTTAGACAACTTTATCGCGCAACAGCGGCATGCTCATGCAATGAAAGCCCCCGCGCGCTCTTGAAAGTTCGGATGATGGCATTAAAATCAAGGTATCCTTCATTTTTTGCGGGTCAAGCTCGTTGTTTTCAAATTTTTGCAGCAATTCCTGTACCCCGATTATACCAAATCCCTGCTTTTTAAAGGCTGCCACTGTTTTATCATTCCGGTCGTATCCCAATACTACACCTTCTTTCAAGGCAAGCAAATTGCAGGAGTCGGTCCATTGCTCACGGGCATCAAAAGGAAAAGTATCATTACCGGAATAAATAAACTTTGCTTTCTTTTTGCTTTGAAGGTCGTTTTCGCTGATATCGGTCAGGAGGTCTTCGATGGATTTATAGGTTTTCGGCTTCTTCCCTTTTTCAAACTGAACAATTTCAGCTTTGTCCTTACTTTTTTTATCGGCAAACCACGATACAGGTTCGTTTTTTTCTACCGGGCTACCCGCAATGGCCAGCGAGCGCAGCAATATCCACATATCCCGTTTTACTTGCGTAAAAATGGTGTCAATGTGCATATAGTCGCGCTTATGCGGGATTTTTACGATGGTTACTTTTTTTACCACCTTATTTTCAAAAAGCAATTTTATCGCTTCGTTTGCACCACTTACCGAGGTCCGCTCGCTGCAGCCGATAATTAAATGCTGCGCGCTTACCATCATAACATCACCACCCTCTAAAGTCGTCTTTTCGTCATTGTCTTCGCCCGGCCGTAAAAAGTGTTGAACAGTTTCGGGTATTTCGAGAATATTGTCGCGGTAAGCGGCAAATAGTGAATGATTAAAGAATATATACCTGGCGAGTAAGGTTTCCCTTGCCCGGGCTTTTTTTGCTGGTTTGTTCAGCAGCATAAAGTTATTGATAGCGACACCAATATCCCTCGAAAATATTAGGTTGGGGATTGGCGCAAAAATCATCTCCTCTTTATTCAACGAACCCGAAATGATGATTTTGGCCAATTCAACCGGTTCGGTATCGATCAATTTTAATTGCAAGCGATAGTTGCAGCCTTCAATCGCGCATACAGAAGCTACCAGTTTTTTGCGAACATCCGTATCCCGCAAAATCTCTTCAAGCAGCGACTGAATTTCAATCACCCTATCCGACGAATGAAAATCCTTGTCATCCGGTTTGTAAAAGGCCCGTTTATTTGCGGGGGCATCTATTTCATTAAGCCTGCCTTTGATTTTATCAGGGTCCAAAAAATACATCAGCAGCTTAACGTAATAATCATATTCGTTTTTACGCATAGTATCCAGGTGCACAATGTCTTCAAAAAGCCAGTCCTGGGCCTTTGACGGCACTACTTTTCCGAGGCCGTTATCCGGACTGTGAATAAGCAAGGCCCTAAGGGTGCCAATTTCGGATGTAACATCTAACTTGAAATTGCTGGCTGTAGGTTTCATAAATAGGTTGGTGAAAAGCAAATTTATTCTTTTTTGTCTGTAAGTCATTCATAATTCGCGGCGAGGTGGCGCAGCTGGCGCAATTTTGTCTGCGCCGCCACAGGAATTCATTTTCATCATATAAGTATTAAAAAATCGGCAATGTCTCAGTTTAATGATGAACTGAAAAAGGGAAACTTTTGAAAGAAGGTAAAGGAAATGAATTGGTGTTGATTGGAAATTAAGCGATATTTAAAAAGGCAAAGAAGGTAACCTTTAATTCAATATTTGATATGAACGTAGAAGAACAAATCAAAGCGTACATTACCAGCCAACCCGAACCAAAGCGTAGTGATATGCAGCAGTTGCATACGCGTATATTTCAAGTACTACCGGAATGTAAATTATGGTTCGACAATGGAAAAAACAATGAAAATAAAACTGTTAGTAATCCTACTATAGGTTATGGATTTTACACAATAAAATATGCTGATGGAAAAACCAGGGAGTTTTTTCAAATTGGCATGAGCGCAAACCAGACCGGTATCTCTATCTACATCCTTGGTATTAAGGATAAGACCTACTTAGCCCAAACGTTTGGGAAAGAACTAGGCAAGGCGAAAGTCACGGGGTATTGCATTAGGTTCAATAATTTAAAAGATATTAGCATCAACGTACTTGAAGCCGCCATTCGATATGGGGTTGAGGTTACAAGTGAAAATTAAATTTCAAACTGAGGCATTACCTTAAAATCGGGTTCCGACAACTTTCGGACTATTTCATTAATTTTGGCGGATGAATTTTATTATTGAGGCTGCCCTAAAAGCGATAAAACATTTATACCATATTGAACTCGCCGCCGGTGAGATAAGCTTACAGGAAACCCGCAAGGAATTTGAAGGACAGGTTACCATAGTAACTTTCCCATTTACCAAATTTTCAAAAAAATCACCCGAGCAAACCGGGACCGAAATAGGCACCTTCCTTCAAAATGAAGTTAAAGAAGTTGCCGCCTTTAACGTAATTAAAGGGTTTTTAAATATTTCATTGACCGACGACTACTGGCTCAATAAACTTCATTCGGAAATTTTACACGATGATTTTGCTGCGGTTAAGCCCAATGGCAAAAAGGTGATGGTTGAATACTCGTCGCCGAACACTAACAAGCCATTGCATTTAGGCCATGTCCGTAATAATTTGCTTGGCTTTTCGGTTGCCGAAATTTTGGCTGCCGCCGGATACGGGGTAATCAAAGCCAACCTGGTTAACGATCGCGGTATCCATATCTGTAAATCAATGCTGGCCTGGCAAATGTTTGGCAATGGCGAAACACCGGAAAACTCGGGCCTTAAAGGCGACCATCTGGTAGGTAAATACTATGTGCTGTTTGATAAGGAATACAAAAAGCAAATAGACGAGCTGAAACAATCCGGGCAAACCGAAGATGAAGCTAAGAAAAATGCGCCTGTAATACAGCAGGCCCAGGAAATGCTGCAGAAATGGGAGGCAGGGGATAAGGATGTAATCTACCTCTGGAAGACGATGAATACTTGGGTGTACGCCGGTTTTGCCGATACATATAAAAACCTCGGCGTAAGCTTTGATAAATTTTACTACGAATCAAATACCTACATATTAGGAAAAGACATTATTGATGAGGGCCTTGAAAAAGGTGTGTTTTTCAGGAAACCCGACAATTCGGTTTGGATAGATCTCAATGATGAAGGCCTTGATGAAAAACTTGTTTTGCGGTCAGACGGCACTTCGGTATATATGACCCAGGATTTGGGCACCGCCCAGCTAAAATACGACGACTTCCATATGGATAGCTCTATCTACGTTGTAGGCAATGAGCAGGATTATCATTTCAAGGTGTTGTTCACTATCCTGAAAAAACTGGGTAAAGAGTGGGCAAAAGGGTTATATCATTTATCTTACGGTATGGTCGACCTGCCATCGGGTAAAATGAAATCGCGCGAAGGTACTGTTGTTGACGCGGATGACCTGATGGCCGAAATGGAGCAAACAGCCAAAGAGCAAACTGAGGCAATGGGCAAAGTGGACGATTTTAGTGAAGACGAAAAACAGCACCTGTACCATATGATAGGCATGGGTGCATTAAAATATTTTCTCTTAAAGGTCGATCCGAAAAAACGCTTACTGTTCGACCCGAACGAGTCGGTAGATTTCCAGGGTCATACCGGGCCATTTATTCAATATACACATGCCCGTATCCGGTCGGTATTAAATAAGGCTAACTATAGTAATGATGGTAAAGCAGTCATGCCAACCCTGGCGCCCGTTGAACGCGATCTGATTGTGTCGCTGTCGCAGTTTCCGGAAACCATTCAACTTGCCGCAACAGGCTTTAGCCCTGCGGTCATTGCCAACTATTTATTCGAGCTCGCCAAAGCTTACAACAAATTCTACCACGAAAAATCAATTTTGCAGGCCGAAGATGAAATATCGAAGCAATTCAGGCTGCAATTGTCGGCAGCGTCCGGGAGTGTAATTAAAAAAGGGATGGGTTTGTTAGGAATCGAAGTTCCTGAAAGAATGTAAAGTTTGCAGTGGGCGGTTAGCAGCCGGCAAGTTTTACCTGCCCGCTTACTAACTGCCCGATGCAAACTGATTATCTCCAGCCGCCTCTGTGCCAGCGGTACCCACGATTGGTACGTTCCCACGAGCCGCGTGTCCAGACACGGCCGGCCCTCGGTCTTTCCCAATGGCCGCTGATATAGGTATAACGACGGCCACTCCACACCCAATCGCCATCGATCCAAACGGCACCCGCATATGGCACCACCGGTCTTTCATAAACTGGCTCAACCGGTTGGTCGACTACGTAATAACTTCCGGCGCATGAGGTCAGGAAGAGGGATGTGGCTAGTACTACCATTATCCCGAATCTTGATGCGTTTTTCATTTGTATAGATTTTGTTTTATAACAATACTATATTGACAAACGCTAAATAAAAAAGTTTAATTTTTACTGAATTTTGGCGACACGACAAGCTCCTTACTGCCAGCCGAATAGGTATAAAACCCAACTCCCGATTTAATTCCGTTGTTTCCTGCCATTACCATATTAACCAGCAGCGGGCATGGCGCATATTTTGGGTTGCCAAACCCTTTGCACAACACGTTTAGTATGGCTAAACACACGTCCAGGCCAATAAAATCAGCCAGCTGAAGCGGGCCCATCGGGTGGGCCATTCCCAATTTCATTACGGTATCAATTTCTTCAACTCCTGCTACACCCTCGTATAAAGTGTATATGGCTTCATTAATCATTGGCATTAAAATGCGATTAGCTACAAAACCGGGATAATCATTCACCTCAACCGGAACTTTATCTAGCTTTCGCGATAATTCCATTACCGCGTTGGTGACCTCGCTGGTAGTTGCATATCCCCGTATAACCTCAACCAGTTTCATAACGGGCACAGGGTTCATAAAATGCATCCCAATTACGTTACCCGGATTTTTAGTTACGGAAGCAATTTGCGTAATGGAGATGGAAGATGTATTAGAAGCCAGGATTGCAGCAGGCTTGCAAATATCACTCAGCTGTTTAAAAATGTTCAGCTTAATGTCGGGGTTTTCCGTCGCGGCCTCTATAACAAGATCGGCATTTGCCGCCGCTGTTGCCAGGTCAGTGAAAGTTTTTATGTTGTTTAATGTTTTATTTTTAAGCTGTTCATCTATAGTGCCCTTTTTTAACTGGCGATCCAGATTGCTGGTAATGGTTTGCACCGCCTTATCTAACGACTGCTGATTAATATCAACAAGCGCCACTTCAAATCCGTATTGTGCAAACGTGTGTGCTATGCCGTTACCCATAGTACCAGATCCGATTACCGTTATATTTTTCATAAAATTTATATTAGGTTTAAGAAGGCTACAAACTTTATGATTATTCTGCATTTTTTTGCAGAATCCTTTTTTTAATTCCTGTTAAAGTAATACCACATACACCACAATAGCAGCCCTAATATTTTAACATAATCTCAATAATAATATAAAGATATGAGCATCAAAAGGTTATAATAAATAGTAATAGCCTATAATATTTATTGTCACAAAAGTGTCATTCTTTGAAAGTATTATAAATAATGGAGTCCTTTCAGTTCGAAATTGAATAATTTCCAGTCTTTAACTATTAACTAATCAAAAAAACATGAAGAAAAATTTACTCACTCTTCTTCTGTTAAGCATTGTAACACTCAGCAGTGTTTTTGCTCAAAGCAGAAAAATTACCGGTACAGTAGTCGGAGCCGATGACGGCAAGCCGCTTCCCGGCGTCTCCGTAAAAGTGCAGGGCACAACAACTGGTACGGTAACTAATGTTGACGGGGTTTATACCCTTGGCGTCGCTAACGGTGCAACCGCGTTAACTTTTTCGTTTATCGGGTATGAAACCCGAACGATAGCGATCGGATCAAACGCGTCTTTGAACGTGAGTTTAAAACCCGATGCCAAAGCGCTTGATGAGGTCGTAGTAGTAGGTTATGGTACACAAGAAAGAAGGGACCTTACTGGCTCCGTTGGTAAATTAACCGGTGCTACAATCGCCGATTTGCCCGCGCCGTCTTTTGATAAGGAGCTTGCAGGGCGTGTTACCGGGGTGAGGGTTACCGAAAGCAGCGGGTTTTTAGGCACCGCTCCAACCATCCGTGTAAGAGGAAGTAACTCATTGAGCAACGAAAGTGGCCCCTTATATGTAGTAGATGGAATCCCTATTATTACAGGTAATCAGAGCGGTGTAGTGGGTAACAACCCACTGGGTGATATTAATCCCGAGGATATCCAAAGCATCGAGGTTCTGAAGGATGGATCCGCCACTGCTATCTATGGATCAAGGGCGTCGAGCGGTGTGATTTTGATCACTACAAAAAAAGGAAAATCTGGCCGTCAAACAGTCAATTATAACGTATGGACCGGTGAAACGGAAACCAGCAAGCGCCTGAATGTTTTAAACGCCGATCAGTTTATACAGATCAGCAATGAAAAGTTTGCGAATGCCGGTATTGCCCCTAAAGCCTTTCCAACATTATCACCGGCAGGCACACCCTATAACACCAACTGGCAGAATGTAATATTTCAGAAAGGATTTCAACAAAATCATGCTTTATCTGTAAGTGGTGGAAATGACAAATCCAATTATTACTTTTCAGGCGGATTTGCCGATCTGACGGGCGATATAGTGGATAACACCCAAAGGAAATATAACGTTCGGGCAAATGTCGAGCAAAAAGCATTAAATGTTTTTACCATTGGTTTTACTTCGTCGATATCCTATACAAGGAATACTGGATTAAACTCGGGCACAAACGCGTTATCGGGTAACGTTACCAACGCATTGCTGGTGTTCCCTAACGTTCCCGTAATGAATCCGGATGGATCCTATAATATCAGCCCTGCACCGGTAGGAAGTACATTATTGGGTACTGTTTTAGGAGCTGGCGCAAATACCGCTCAAATCGACAATAACTATACTAATATTAAGTATGTATTGGATCATAACCTTTTCAACAATCAAAACTTAACGATCACCGGTACGTCTTATGTTGATGCCAAAATTGCACAGGGGCTGAATGTGAGGTCGCAGATAGGCATTAACTCTCTGTATGGCGAAGATTATGAGTACCTGAATCCCAATCATGGCGATGGCAGGCCAAATGGTTTGGTTTTACAGCAATATGTCCCATCCTTTAATTACGATTGGGTAAATACCATCACTTATAACCGGACATTTGGCGAGCACAAAATCAATGTGGTAGGTGGTGCCGAGCTCCAAAAAACAAGGAATCGCAGTTTTTACGCACAGGGCACAGGGCTTTCAAACACGTTCTTCGGTCCCAATAACCTTATATCGGGTACGCTTTCGACGCCATTTATCGGCGGCGACGAGATTGAGAACGCAATCAGGTCATTTTTTGGCAGAGCCAACTATGCTTTTAAAGACCGTTATTTGTTAACCCTTACATACAGAACTGACTACATTTCTAACCTGGGTATATCCAGCAAACCGGCCATGTTGCCAGGTGTGTCATTAGGCTGGCGAATTTCAGATGAAAGTTTTTTTAAGGGTGCATCGTTCCTGCAGTTTATCAATGACATGAAAGTGCGCGGAAGTTATGCCAGAACAGGTAATACAAATATAGGCGACTACCCATTTGCCAGCAATTACTCGCCGGCACAATACGGCGCACAGAGTGGTATCTCATTTTCAAGATTAGGTAATCCAAGCCTGGTTTTCGAGCAAACTGACAAATATGATGTCGGCGTTGACATGAGCATGTTTAATAACCGTATTACGTTAGTAGCTGATTATTTCAAAAATAACGATAATAATTTGATACAGGCCGTGGCAATTGCGCCGTCATTAGGTGTGCCGGGTAACGTGATATCCGAAAACGTGGGTAATATGTACAATAAAGGTTTGGAATTGAGCATCAATTCGTTAAATATAAACAGTAAGGATTTTAGCTGGAATACTGCGGTGAATTTGACATTAATTCAAAACAAAGTAACCAAATTATATGGCGGACAGGACCTTATAGGTACCTATAACATCACAAGGGTTGGTTATTCTATCAGTTCGTTGTATGGATACAATTATGCAGGTGTTAATCCTGCAAACGGTAACCCTTTGTTCTTAAAAGCTAACGGACAAATTATACAGGGCGATCCATCAAAAGCAGGGGGTACATTTTATTTGTACGACCCGGCTAATCCAACTGCAGAAACAACCCAATCATCGTTAAGTTCGGCGACTGACAAAGTAGTTTTAGGCAATGCCCTGCCCACTTATTACGGCAGTTTGAACAATACAGTCACTTATAAGGGTATTGATTTTGGAATTTATTTTACATTTTCCGGTGGCAACAAAGTGTACAACGCTACCCGGCAGGAGAGTTTGGTAAATCAGTTTTTTAATAATAACGGTACCGAAATATTACAACGCTGGACAACACCGGGCCAAATTACATCAGTTCCCCGGTTGTACTATGGCGGTGGTAACTTTATCAACCAAACCGGCAATACTGTATCACGCTTTTTGGAGGATGGAAAATTTATACGCGCGCAGGAGCTAACATTGGGTTACTCGCTGCCTAAAAGCGTTATAGATAAAATTAAATTTAGCAGACTTCGTATTTACGGCCAAATACAAAATGCGTTCATAATCACAGGTTATAAAGGCTTAGACCCGGAGGTATCCAATACCGGGACAAGTGTGGATTTTAACGCGAATCCACGGCCAAGGACATTTGTGTTAGGATTAAACGTTGGATTTTAAAACAAAAAAAATGAAAAAGAAAATAAATTATTATTCATTAAAGAGAATCAGCATAGTCGGGATTTTTGCCGGATTGGTTTTTTCCTCTTCGTGCAAGAAATATACCGATTTATTACCCAAAGATTCATTATCAACCGCTACTGCGTTCGGCACAGCCGCCAATGTGGAGCTGGCCGCGGCAGGGATGTACAATACCGCCGAAGTGGGCACCTATAACGGTGGCGGAGGTCGTGGGTACCCTTTTGGTGCCGCATCAATTGAACAGGACGAGATGCGCGGCGAAGACATGGTAAATATCGCTGCATTTTACCAGATAACTTACCAGGCGACTTATGATGCCACGACCGCCAATAACAGCAATATGTGGATCAACTTGTACTCGTTGATTAACCAGGCAAATACATTTATCGACGGTGTTCACCAAGCGCAAGCAAAGGGCACATTAACATCAACCACTGCTCTTGCTTACGAAGGAGAAGCGCGCTATTTGAGAGCCCTCGCTCATCACCAACTGGTAGTTGAATTTTGTCGTCCTTATCTTGACGGTACCGGAGGCATGCCGGGCGTACCTTACCGCACGTTGCCCGTTAATTCCCAAGCCGCTGTAGCACAAGCATCGGCTCAGGACAGGGGAACTGTTGCCCAAGACTATACCGCGATATTAGCGGATCTGGATTACGCAGAAACCAATCTGCCGGTTTCTCAGCCACATAATATAACCCGTGCCACACGCGGCGCAGCAATCGCTTTAAAAACCCGGGTAAAATTACATATGGGCGACTGGGCTGGCGTAATAGCCGAAGGAGCCAAATTGGGAACCAATGGTACAGCTCCATTTGTGAGCCCTATAGGTGGATATAAGCTTACGGCATCTCCCGATGGCCCGTTTTATTCCGGTACAGCTTCAATTTCGCCTGCGAACAATAACAGTAATACCGAATCGATTTTTTCGATTGAAAACAGCTCATTGGCAAATGGAGGTGTAAACGGCTCGTTACCGAATATGCTGGGACCGTCAGATAAGGGCGGACGTGGGTTGGTTTGCACTAGCCCCAATTTATATAATGCACCTTTTTGGGTTAACAGTGATAGCAGGCGCTCCCTGTTACAGATACTACAAAATGTACCCAAAGCCATGTATTATTTTAACTGGAAATATCGCGACATAACCACCCAAAGCGATTATGCACCAATTATCCGTTATGCTGAGGTTTTATTAAACGTTGCAGAAGCATATTCAAGAACCGGGGTTTTGACTAATGCATTAAGTCTGCTTAACGCTGTTCGCAACCGTGCTGTTGCTGTAGCCGACCAGTATACTGCGGCATCTTTTACTACGAGCCTAGCTATGACACAAGCTATATTGAATGAGCGTCGTATTGAATTTGCAGGCGAAGGCCGTCGTTGGCCGGATATTCACCGGTTAGCACTTGACGCCAACTTTTCGACTGGCGGTATCCCTGCTAAGGTGCTGATCTCACAAATAAAGGGTGACGGGTCATCATACAATATTCTTACCCGTCCGGTAATAGTGCCTGCTTTAGCTGCAATCCCCTATAGTAATTTTAAATTTATATGGCCCCTACCTGCAACAGAACTGTCTGCAAACCCCGTATTGGCAAAACAACAAAACCCAGGTTATTAAAGATCAATAATACCTAAATAGTTAATTTGTTAAGGCTCCCGATTACCGGGAGCCTTTTTTATAAACTAATATTTTTTCCGGCGTTTATAATTGCTTGTTTGTCAATGATGTGTTGTTGCGAGACATTTCCGAGGAACTTGGTTTTTGTAAATGCTAAAATATATTTTCGTGATGCTTCGTCTTCTTCACCATTAAAAATTATTCCTTTCACGGGGATTTGCCGCTGTTTTAATGCATCAATAGATAGCAGTGTATGATTAATACTCCCCAAATAATTTTGCGATACCAAAATTACTTCTGCATTAAATTGTTTGATCAAATCGATCATTAAAAAATCGTTGTTAAGCGGCACCATTAGCCCGCCCGCGCCCTCAATAATTAATGAATTGCTGGTTTCCGGAAAACGGAACTTTGTTGGGTCGATAACTATGCCATCAATTGCCGCTGATTTATGCGGCGAATAGGGTTGGGTTAACCGGTATGTTTCGGCGTGAAAAACTGACGTAGTGTTCGTGACAAGGCTTTTAACCTTCATCGTGTCGCTATTGTCAAGGTCGCCAGATTGTACAGGCTTCCAGTAATCAGCTTTTAGTTTTTCAACCAATATCGCCGACACGAGCGTTTTACCGATCCCTGTCCCGATCCCTGTAACAAATAGCGGTCGTTTATCCTGCATGTGTATATTTATTTATCGTATCTGTTAATAGACTGATCTCATCTTCTGTATTAAAAGCATGGATGCATACTCTTATCCTTTCGCTTCCCAGCGGCACAGTCGGGCTAAGGATAGGCCGGATGTCCAAACCCGCATCTTGCAAATAAGAGGCAAGTTCCTTAGCCTTTTCATTGCTTTTCAATACGAGGCATTGTATCGCGCTATCGCTTTTTAATAAGGGATAATCGCTGATGGTTTTTATCCTTTGTTGAAAATACTTAATGTTATGTTTTAGCTGTTCGATATTAGTCACCGATGCCTGTAAATACTCGTATGCCATTTTTATAGAAGCAACCTGGTGTAAGGGGGCTGCTGTTGTGTAAATAAACGACCGGGCAAAGTTCACCAGGTAATCCTTTAATAAGTTATTGCCCAATACGATTGCTCCGTGACAACCCAACGCCTTTCCAAAAGTAATAATCGTCGCAAATACCCGATGCTGTAAATTAAGCCGCTCAACCAAACCAAAATTATATAAACCCACAGCGTGTGCCTCATCTACAATAAGGCTTGCATTATACTTTTCCGTGAGCTCGAGTATTTGTTTTATCGGGGGGGTATCACCATCCATGGAGTAAACACTTTCAATAGCAACGTAACATATCCCATCAGCACGCTTTAGTTTTGCCTCCAGGCTGTCCAGGTCGTTGTGTTTGAATGTATACCTGTTTGCATAGCTTAAACGCGCTCCATCGATTATTGAGGCATGAGCGAGCTCGTCAAGTATAATCGTATCGCCGCGCTGCGGCAGGGAAGAAAATAATCCAAGATTGGCATCATATCCCGAGTTGAACATAATACCAGCCTCACTTCCATGCAATGAGGCAATATGTTGCTCAATGCTTTCTGTGTATCCGGTATTGCCTGACAGTAACCTGGAACCTGTTGAGCCATTGGCGACCAAACGGTTTTCACTTATTTCGCCATCAATCTTGTTTTTTAGTTCGGATGACCGTGCAAACCCAAGATAATCATTTGAACAAAAATCCACCAGCCTGCTTTTAGGTTTAAGCACCCGGTAGGTTCCGGCTGAGCGCCTTTCGTCCAGTTTCTTTTTAATAAGTTCCTGTGGTAACTTCAATGCCGATAATTTCTGCTAAAATAAAGAAAGCGCCCCGGTTTAACAGGGCGCTTTCGATAAAAAATAATTTAGTGACGGTTAATTGCCACCACCCTGTTGCATCCTGGCGCGCCTTTCGTCCATCATTTTTTGATATGCCGCTGCCTGGTCTGGAGTTAGAATAGCTTTAATACGATCGTTAGCTGCCTGCATTAACGGCATCATAGCCGACCTGTCTCCACCAGCATTACGTACACTATCCATCTTTGCAGTTTGAGCTACATAAATGGCGGTGATTTTAGCTGTTTGATCATCGGTGAGCTTTAGCTGCGTTTGAAGCATTTTGGCTCTTTCTTCCGGAGTTCTCCTTTGGCCGCCCTGTGCACGGCTAACGGCTGTAATTCCAACCAGGAAACAGCACATTAACAAAATTTTTTTCATCATCTTTTTAGTTTTTTTAGTGTTAGGATAAAGATAACGTCTAATGGTTTAATAACGAGCGTGTAACTTAATTGTTGCTTGTCATTCGTGATGTGCGGAGTGATTCAACAAGGCTTTATCGAATTCTGAATCTTCGACACGAGTGCCGATATCAATATTAGTTAATTAAACCGATAATGATCACGATTATTGACTGACGACCAATGACTAATTATTACCCTGCAGATTCGAAATAGAACGCTGCATTTGTGCCATCATACTGGTTAAACCCTCTAAAGTTGGTTCAGGGGTGGGTAGGGGCAGGTGTGTTGATATATAAGCCTTAGCTTTCCAAATTTCCAAAACATCCTCGCCGTTTATTTCATAAGGCTCGTAAACCGGGTTATCCGACACGAGCTTCAATTTTTTATTCTCTTTAAATTTATTCCCGGCACGCTTATATACTACGCCGTCGCTTTTCGAAATGATTACATACGTTTCAGCAGGTTTCACGTCTGCCCAGTTTTCCAAATATTCACCGATAATAATGGTGCCTGATACCAGCGGAAGCATGGAATCGCCTTTTATCTCGAATGCCCTGTATGTGCCCTGTTTAAACATTGGCAGATAAAACTTAGGGAGCTGGGCCACATATTCCGGGTCGGCGTATCCGTTTAAATAGCCCGCGCTGGCTTTTAACGGAACCAGTTCGATGTTCTCGTTATCGTCCTTGTCGACAGAGATACTTAGCACACGTAAATTAGCCGGGTTGCCTTTTGGCTTAGGCGTCCATTTTTCATTAATCGTTTCATTAATAAAGTCATCAATGGATATCTCAAAAAACAATGCTATTTTTTTTAGTAAATCATATTTCGGGTCAGCACGCTCTTCCTCGTAAGCGCCCACCAGCGATCTTTTTATACCTATCTGATCTGCAAACTGTTGCTGGGTGAGGCCTTTCTTTTTACGAAGAAATTTAATATTTGAAGGAATATTTGACATAAAATTTGGAATTGCTAAAATAGTTAGTATTTTTATGCTCATAAAATTAGTAATTATTTTTTAACCAGCAAATTTTATTATCAAATGAAACGCTTTATTTATATCATAACAGACAGGAATCGCAATAATTTACACGTAGGTTTATGTTCCGACCTTTTAAAAACACTTGATTTTTATCGCCAAATGCCAACTTTGTTTTATGATAGCGCACAACAGCTAAACCGTTTAGTATACTTTGAAGAGATAAATACCGAGGAGCAGGCCATGCAAAGGTTTAAAACAGTGAGTACTTTTACCAGGCCTCAAAAAGAAAAAATGATCAGACCTGTAAACCCGGATTGGGTAGATCTGACCATTGGATTAAATTACGAAAGCGGAGTAAGGGTAAGGCCGCAGCTACGCCCATCCATCAGTTCGTTTAGGAAAGCCGTTACTTTTTAATGAATTTTAAAGCGCCGGAGTTCATACAATATCTTTTACCGCCGCGGTCTGTGGGCCCGTCGTCAAAAACATGGCCCAAATGCAACCCCGTGCTGCGTTCAATCACTTCGTCTCGCGTCATACCGTCGCTGTTATCCTTCACGATTTCAATTTTTTTCGGATCTATTGGTTTAACGAAACTCGGCCATCCTGTGCCGCTGTCAAACTTATCAGCCGAGCTAAATAGTACCTCGCCCGTTGCGGCGCTTACATAAACTCCCTTTTCCTTATTCTCATCATATGCATTATGAAACGGAGGTTCAGTTCCGCTTTCAACCATGATGTAATATTGGTTTGGCGTAAGCAATTTTTTCCATTCGGCGGGCGTTTTGCTCATTTTTCGCTTAGGGTCATATTTTTTTACTTGTCCGCTGCTTTGCTGACAACCCAATGCCATAACCGCACTCAGCATTATCAATGCTAAAATTGATTTTTTCATTTTTTTATTTTTAGTTGTGACGGAATTTTGCCGTATACATAATCTACGTACAAGCTACCAAAGTGGTTTGTCACAATTTGGTCTATTATATAAATATCTGCCGGCGTGCTACCAACCTGGTGTAAAACCTAAACCAAATACAGGTTTGCTTATGTCCGTGCGATTAAACGGTATCGCAAAATAAGGTTCCAAAACAAACGCGCCGAACATATTTACCCTAAGCGAAATGCCGGCGCTTGTGGCCGGTACGCGTTGGTTCGTATTATAGATGATTTGACCATTGGCGCCTTTGCCGATTGCATCCGGACCCGATTGGAACTTGATCTCATTGCCTGCATTCCAGGCCAGGCCGGCGTCAAAGAATAAATTTAATTCACTAAAAAAGAACTTTGATTTAATCTGCGATAATCTTTCGGGGCCTGTAAAGGGTAAACGCACTTCAAAACTAGCAACGGCTATCCGGTTACCCGACAATTGGTCGATAGTAAACCCATTGGTCGAAGTTTTGTTATTTCCATTATAAAATGTTTGAGCTTCATACCCACGTATTAAAAAGGGATAACCCAGGTATAAAGGGTAAAGATTGCCTGTATTGCCAAAACGGCCATAGCCATATAACCGTGCTGCGAAAGTTACAGGTGCGACCCGCAAATATTCCCGGAGATCGATGGTTGGAGCGAAATATTGATAAGTGCCGAAATCATATTCGGCCTGCAGCCTGTAACGATATCCACTCAATGGCGAAGCTACTCCAAAAAAGGAATTGTCACCTACCAAAGCCGTGTTCACATTAAAAATGTGGAACGGCGTTAAGTTAAAGCCGTTATTATTAGGATCTGCGTTGTAGGTTGAGTTTGGAATGTGGCTATGGGTATAACTGAGGAAATTCCCCAGCGTATCATACATCGTGCTGTATCGATCAACTCTGTAATAATAGGCGGCGCCGCCTGTCCCGAATTCAACTCTTGTTTTTTTAGTGATAGGATAGGAGGTAAACAATGACACCTGGTCCTGGAAAATCCGTATAATATCGTACCGCTCCTCGTAGGATGGAATTTTGGTAGTACTATTTACCTGGAAGGTTGAAGGTACAATACTGTAATTAGCCGTTTGAAAAGGAATATGCGATATGCTTACGCCGTAATTCCACCGGCTTGTTTGATTAATATAGGCAAACTGGCCGCCGAAATCATATATCTCGCCATTCACAGCAACACCTGCGTAGATTTGATTACGGCCTAAAATATCGCTAAATACACCCTGCACTCCGCTTGATAAACCAGCTCCAAACTGGCTTACAGATGCACCGACACCACTGCTGGCCAGGTAATCTAGCTTGAACATGGGTTTATAAGGTACAGCCTTTACCGAATCAACCGGGAGTTTGGGATAGGCCAGGTAATTATTCAGGTTTGAATTAATCAGGTCAACCCCAACTGACCGGGCCGGGGGTAATACGCCCGCACCAAAATCAGTTTGCTGCCCGTCAACGGTGGTGCCGGTAAATTCGGAAGCTTTTGCATTATACAGCGCATATTTTTGTGCCCGGTAATATGAGTAAACAATATCATTGCTATTCGATATACTTAAAGCAGGCGAGTACTCTGTGATTCCCGAAATACCCGTAAATAAGTTGGTCATCTGCTCCAGCTTGCCTGTTGCGGGCGTATACCGGTACATATTACGAAAACCATCGCGGTTTGACAGGAAATAAATTTGTGTTCCGTCTGAAGAATAAACAGGGTTAAGATTATTAGCTCCGTTGAAAAGTTTAATATCGGTAACTTTGCCGGTAGCAAGGTCTAATTCGGCTAAATTAAAAGTGATTGCCTGTGTCAACGATTGATCGTAGGTCGTTCTGTCACTTGAAAAAATAACTTTTTTTCCGTCTCTCGAGAAGCTTGGCTGATAATCGGAATACTTATCATTAGTAAGTTGGCGTACTTGTTTGGAATCGAAATTGTACAGGTACAAATCCCCTTGTCCTTCTGACAAGCCCTGGAAAACTACATTTCTTCCATCGGGCGACCACGAAAGATTGCTGAATTGTTCAGCCTTGCCCATAGCTATATCGTTTACCACGCTTCCACTGGCTACGTCTACAACCAGCATCCGATTACGGCCTTTACTGAATACACTGAACGCAAACCGTTTGCTATCCGGCGACCATGCGCCTGCGGATTCGATAAAGTTAAATTCATCTATATGCGTGTTCGACACTTTGCTGGTAAGCTTTCGCAATACCCGGCCCGTTTGTGCATCAGCCAAAAATAAGTCGACGGTAAACAGGTTTTTTTCAGATAGAAATGCGAGGTATTTCCCATCCGGGCTGATAGCCGGGGCAAGGTTCAGTTTGCCTGAGTTTTTTTCGTCAATCACCCGGTGTCCAACCGGCTTTTGAACGGTATCTTTCAGATAGGGTTTATATGTTGATTCGATCGAATTTTTCCAAAGACTGGATAACGTTTTTTCGTCGTACCCAAATGTGCGGCGTATGCCGTACTGCAAGCCGAACCGGGCGGTGTTTTTAAAAAACGGCACAATAACAGTATCCCCATAAGTTGAACCTATAAATGACCAGAATGCCTCGCCATAACGGTAAGGAAAGTATTTATTGCTTTGGGTGAGATCTTTTACCGTTGGGATATCATGATTTAAATACGCGTCCCGCATCCACATTGCTGTGTAAGAATCATTTTTTCCGAGTGAAAGGTATTCGGCCATACCTTCGATCATCCATAGCGGGAGGTTGTTGATATTCTCGTAATTTGACGAATCCCGCCCGAGCAGCGCATGATACTGGAACGCATGTACCAACTCGTGGCCAATAACATGCCGCGTAGTTTGATTGGTTTCCATTACCGGCATTACTACCCGATTTTTTAGGCCTTCGGTAACGCCGCCCGTGCCCACATCAATTTCGCCGTCGATAGCGGTAGTCTGTTGGAAATCGGGGTGGTTGGCATACAGAATAATTGGGTTTGGCTTTTTAAACGTATCCCTGAAAACCTGCTGATGCAATGTATACCATAGTTCGCTTTCCTGCGCAAACCGTTTTATCATACTATCATTTTTCAGATAGTAGTATATCTCGAAATGCGGCGTCTTGTAGACTTTAAAATCAAGCTTCTTATATCGCACTTTATTTTGCCCGAAATATTGCGCGTTTGCCCGTTGGCTAAATAGCAAACCGGTAACACACATTAAAGCGAATGAAATCTTTTTGATATTAACCAGGGGAGGGAGAATTATATTCATGTACGCTGATAAAGAATAAGGCTAATTTAAGCAAATAACTTGCAAGTTGTTGTGCTATATATTCAGGTATGTTGCGGTGATAGCAAATATCATAATGTGGATATCAGTTTCGCGACGTTATAGATTAGTGGCGGCCGTATCAGGTTTTATTATTGTTGAATCACCCGGAGTAAACAAGCTGTCGGTTACTGCTGTGTCTGTTCGAATGTGTGGCGATGGACATTGATAAGGTTTGGTGATTTTTACCCACGGTTTCGGGAACAGCCCATAGGTATAGCCCGATTTAGGATCGGCATATACCTTCTCCATAAAGCGGCCGAAAATCGGCAGCGCCGTATGTGACCCTTCACCGGTTTCAGACGAAGTAAAGTGTACGCTTCGGTCATCAGCACCTACCCAAATACCGGTTACGAGGTCTTTTGTGATGCCCATATACCAACCATCAACATAGCCCGACGATGTGCCTGTTTTGCCACCGATCTGGTTGTCTTTTTTCCATAGGCCCGGGTATTCCCACAATGCCAATGACGTACCGCCTGGTTCTTCCATACCTCCTCTAAACATATAAAGCATTAGCCAGGCCGTCTCTTCACTTAGCACTTTTTCGGTTTTAAGTGCAAATTCCTCGAGTACGTTACCTTGTTGGTCGGTTATTTTTGTTACTAGCAGAGGGTTGATTTTTTCACCTTTGTTTAAGAACGTGCTGTACGCGCGTACCATTTCATAAACCGACACATCGTTCGATCCCAACGAAACCGACGGGACTGATTTTAAAGGGCTCTCGATACCGCACTTGTGCGCGTACTCAACAACTTTATCCCAGCCAACTTTTTCAGTAACCTGGGCGGTTATCGAGTTAACAGACTTTCCCATCGCCCAACGCAACGACATTTCCTGGTATGAAAAGCGGAAATCGGCGTTTTTAGGTTCCCAAACTTCCGTTTTCCCACCATCGTTATACTTGATAGAAACCGGTTTGTCGGTAAATTTATCGCATGGGCTAAAACCATTGTCGAGCGCCGCTAAATATGCAAAGGGTTTAAAGGTTGAGCCGGCTTGCCTGCGCGATTGGTTCACGTGGTCGTAATTAAAGTACTGGTGGTTGATGCCGCCAACCCAAACCTTAATTTTACCCGTAGTAGGCTCAATCGTCATCATTCCCGTATTCAGGATGCGGGTATAATATTTAATAGAGTCGACACTCGAGAAAGTGGTATCCTTATCGCCGTTCCATGTGAACACTTTCATACGTTTCGGCTTTTCGAAATATTGATTGATAAGGACGGTGTTATCTCCGTATTTTTTTACAAGCTTTTGGTAAATAGGCAGGCGTTCCTCTGCTTTTAAAACAAAATCCTTTATCTCATCACCGTTTGAATCGCGCCATGGGTTTTTCTTTCCCCAAAGATTATCAAACCGTTTTTGCAGCATCTTCATCTTTTCGGCAACGGCTTCTTCGGCGTATTGCTGCAGGCGCGGATCAATCGTGGTATATATCTTCAGGCCGTCCTGGTAAAGGTCATAATCATTGTCATGGCACCACTTTTTGAGCCATCTCTCTACGGCCTGCCGTAAATATGAATCGCCCTGGCCCTCGTTTTCAACATAACTCAAATCGAGTTTAATCGGCGTTTTTATATTTGCATCATATTCAGCCTGTGTTAAATAACTGTATTTAAACATCTGCCCCAGTACCGTATTACGTCGTTCCAACGCTCGCTCGGGGTTATTTATAGGGTTGTAAGTCGACGTTGCTTTAAGCATCCCTACCAGCGTTGCCGCCTCGGCCGGATTAACCTTATCGGGTGTTTTATTGAATATTTTTAATGAAGCTGTTTTAATACCGAATGAGTTATTACCGAACGGAACTGTGTTTAAGTAAAGCGTTAAAATCTCCTGTTTGGAATAAATATGTTCAATTTTAAAAGCCGTAAGCCATTCTTTGCATTTATAAACGATGGTCCGGATAAAAGGCACGCGTTTGATAAAGCCCTGCGATTTTTTTTTCCGGGTTTCAAACAGGTTTTTTGCAAGCTGCTGCGTAATGGTGCTGCCGCCACGACGTTCCCCTTTTGCTGTTGAGATCATACTGGTAAAAAAACCATAAATATCAACCCCATTGTGCTTGTAAAACCTGGCATCTTCGGTAGCTACCAGGGCATTTATAATATTGGGCGATATATTTTTAAATTCTACTGGCGAGCGGTTCTCTTTAAAATAGCGGCCGATCAGTGTGCCGTCGGAATAGTAAACTTCGGACGATAGCGACAAGGTTGGCGTTTTAATGTCCTGCATATCAGGCGAGTAGCCGAATAGCCATAAAAAATTCAACTCAATGGCGCAAAAGAATATGATAACAAAATAAAAGAAGATGACAAGATATCTCAGAAAGGGGAATTTTATTCGTCTGAACATGCGGTAAAGATGCAAATTATGGCCTTAAATTATAGCCGGTTAAACAAATATTAACAACGCAATTTTAACAGCTAAATTTTAGGTTAACTTAGCATACATCAATTTTGTGTTATGAAAGGCATAGTTAATAAATTTAAAATAACCGACGGGAAAAAATTTTCGCTCAAGGATATCGACACTGCGTATTCGGGCGATTTAAAAAAGGAAGAAACGGACGAAATTTTAGAAGGCCTTATTAAAGAGACATCGGTATTGCAATCAGAACTGTATGCTGATAACCGGCATGCGATATTGATTTTATTCCAGGCTATGGATGCGGCCGGAAAGGACGGCGCTATCGCGCATACGTTGTCGGGTTTAAATCCACAGGGCTGCGATGTGGTCAGCTTTAAAGTACCCAGTACCGAAGAGCTTGACCACGATTTTTTATGGCGGCATTATAAGTCGCTACCACGGCGCGGGCGCATCGGGGTACATAACCGCTCTCATTACGAAAATGTGCTGGTTAGCAAAGTTCATCCCGAGTTGCTGCTGAATGAACATTTACCCGGTATCCACGATGTGAAAAAAATCGATAAGAAATTCTGGAAAAAACGGTACGAAAGCATTCGGACGTTTGAGCAGCACCTGGCTGATAATGGTACGATAATGATTAAGTTTTTTCTTTATGTATCAAAGGATGAGCAGAAGAAGCGCTTTTTAGCGCGGATCGATGATCCTGATAAAAACTGGAAATTTTCGGCGGCTGATATTTACGAACGTGAGTTTTGGGACGACTACATGAAAGCCTATGAAAAGGCGATAAAAGAAACCGCCACCGAAGATTGCCCCTGGTACGTTATCCCGGCCGACAAAAAATGGTTTACACGTATTGCCATTTCCAGCATCATCCTTGATACCATGGCAAATTTAAAATTGGGTTATCCCGTTTTACCTAAAGAGGAAAAAGAAAAACTGGAAGAAGCAAAAAAAACTTTGCTTGACGATTAATTGGGCACGTTTATTTTACAAATCGTAGAGACGCAATACCTTGCGTCTCCTACCTGCGTTTTTCATTTAATTCCATGCGCACCCTTGCTAATATTCGTAAAATATCTTTTTTATCATCACCCGCAAACCGTTTTCTCCCTTTGATTTTGCTTTGAAAGATTTTGCCGCTTTCGAAATAGTACCTGCCTTCGAAGGAAGGAACTAATTTTCCATAATTTAATGAACCATTTACCGGAGCATCTTTTATTTCAGGAAATACCTTTTCCTTTTCAAAAGCGAAAATTAAATGCCCATCAGAGAAGTAATATTCAAAGGTCTTCATGCCGTAAGAAAGACCAACGCTGTAAGCGATTTTCTTTAATGTGTCTCCTTGATAATAACCTTTTAATTCCTGACCGTTATCGGTAGCCTCTTTCTTTGAAGTGAAATAATCATTTGAAAGCGTTTTTACCTTGTAGTTTTTTTTGTAATTGATTTCTGAAACAGCCTTTCGGATTGTTAGAATTTTATCGCTTTGCTGACCGAAAAGGATGTTGGCCACTAACAAAAATAAAATAGCCATCGTTATCTTCATCGTAATCAAATTTATGGATTTCGTAGAGACGCAATGCATTGCGTCTCTATAATATGTAAACGATGCACCCCAATCAACGCAATCTCCAAATCACATAAAAAACGTAGCCTTCTTGAACGTCTTATAAAACAATTAACTGTGTAAAAATCAACGGTCCTCTACCGTTATCTCATCTGCAAAAATATACGACGGATTGCCTTTGCTCTCATGCCATTCGGGCAACGGACCGTATTGTTTGGCAATCAGTTTAATGTAACGTGTTTTCAGGTTTAGCGGTGCGGTAAATTCCTGGGTTTGCACAGTCAGGTCCTTTATATCCACCTTTGTGTTTACTGTTGCTGCCAGCTTATAATTGCTGCCATTGTCCGATACCCAAACCTGCACATATTGCGGGAAAACGATCCAGGCACGGGTGTCCTGCAGAGTACCCAGGCTCACCTGTTTAATGGTCCTTATCCGTTCCATATCAACAATCGCCACCAGGTCGTTCCCCTGGTAGCCCTGCCAGTTGCCGAGGCGCCAGTTGCTTTTTCCGCGGATGCCGTTAATGAGTGCGTTGTCGCCTTCGTCGGCATAGTTAGGTAAATATTTGTTAACCAGCGTCAGCTTAATATCGTCGCGTATTTTGGTGAACATGCCTTCATCAACAAAGCTGGTTTTACCGTCTTCGACTGCGACGCATTTAACCGTTGTGTTTGATGAAATCGTTATCGGCAAACTATACAAAGCAGAGTTTATAGTAGGAGCAGAGCCGTCGAGCGTGTAATATATTTTGGCGTTTGCGTCGGCATCCTTCAGCTCAATATTAAAAGGCTGTTTGAAGGTTTTCGCCGGTGCAATGATATATGGGTTTGGTACAATAAGGTTATCGCTTATTTTTGACACAGGTTTTTCCAGATCCTGCACAAAAAGACGATTCGGTAATCGACCGGTAAATACTTCAAACTCGCCGCCGTTGGCAACCGACGAATAATCGAGGAACAATTTGTTGTACGCTTTTTTGTTAAGATTTATTCCCTGAAGGTAAATATCGCCCCGGCTGATGCTGGCCCCGGCATTCAGGATGGTAAATTTTTTGCCGTTCTCCAGGTTGATCACTGCTTTATCAAACTGTGGGATACCGATTTGATACTGCGGTTGCCCGGGCGCAATGTTATAAAGGCCCAGCGAGCTCATCACGTACCAGGCCGACATCTGCCCGCAATCCTCGTTGCCCGACAGGCCGTCGGGCTTGTCGCTGTATTCTTCACGCAATATCCGGCTAACGTATAACTGCGTTTTATCCGGCGCATCGGTAAAATTATACAAGTAAGCCATGTGGTGACTCGGCTCGTTACCATGTGCATACTGCCCGATCAAGCCTGTAACATCCGCCTGCTGGCGCCCGTCGAGTTTTGAATCTGTGGTAAACAATTCATCAAGCTTATTTTCAAAGCCCGTTTTCCCGCCAAGGCGCGTCGCCAAGCCCTCAATATCCTGGGGCACTAAAAACGAATATTGCCAGGCGTTGCCCTCGGTGTAATTGTTATTGATCTCCTTCGGGTCAAAAGGCGTATACCAGCCACCGTTTGCCCGCGCCTGCATAAAGCCGTTTTGGTTATTGAACTGGTTCTTCCAGTATTGTGCACGCTGGATGAACGTGGTATAATCGTCCGGCTTATTCAGCATTTTGGCCATTTGGGCAATACACCAATCATCGAAGGCATATTCCAATGTTTTGGATACCGATTCCGGCTCATCGTCCGACAGCACCACGCCATTTTTCCGGTACGAGTCCAGCCCGAACTGGTTACGGTTAACAGCGGCTTTCATCGCTGTAAAGGCTTCCTCCGCATTAAAGTCACGGATACCTTTCGCATAAGCATCCACTATAACCGGGATAGAATGATTGCCAACCATGCAGAATGTTTCGTTCGATGCCAGCGGCCATATCGGCAGTAAGCCGCCCTGCTCATACATCGCCAAAAAAGATTTGACGAAATCGAGCGTGCGTTTCCGGTCGATCAGGTTCAGCAGCGGGTCTTCGGCGCGGTAGGTATCCCATAAGGAAAACACGGTGTAGTAATTAAAGCCTGTTGCAGTATGCACTTTCTGGTCCATGCCGCGGTACTGGCCGTCAACATCGCTATATACATTGGGCGCCAGCATGGCGTGGTATATCGCGGTATAGAATATCGTTTGCTTGATCTTTGCGTAATCAACCACCGGCTGCCTTTTTTGCTGCGGCTGACGGTAGGAGCCGGTTTGGCTGTTATACCCGGTTTGCGGGTTCATGTTTTGCGGTTCGCGCTGCGCCGAGGCATCGGGACCGCCGCCCTGCACTTCTATTTTCGACAACTCGGCATTCCAAAGCGCTTTCGTGTCCTTTTCAATTTTCTTAAAATCAAAATCAGGTATCTCTGCATCCAGGTTTTTTAAAGCGCCGTCGGCGCTTACCGACGAAATACCCACTTTTGAAATTACTTCGCCGGGGTTGTCAAATTGGATATACAGCTTGATGTTTTTTCCCTGCACCTTGTTTTGTCCGCTTTGCAGCTGGTCGTTCGATGCGATGCCGTAGGTTTTAAACGGTTTTGAGAATTTGGCATAAAAGTAAATCGATTGATCCGGCGCCCAGCCTTTTGAGCGGCGAAAGCCGCGGATCTCGTGATCATTCACCACCTCAATCCATGAATCGAGTACTTCATCCCGGTGCTGTAAGTCGATAATAATATTAGCCTGCTGCGTTTTAGGGAAATTGTAACGGTGCATCCCGGCGCGCGTGGTGGCCGTCAGCTCAATGTCTATATTGTACTTATCAAGGTGCGTTTTGTAATATCCCGCTGTAGCGGTCTCGTTTTTCTTTTTAAACCCCGACGCGTAGACCGTGTTCTTAAATTGCGGTTCGCCCGTGGTAGGCATAAATAGCACGTCGCAGTAATCGGCAATGCCAGTTCCGCTCAAATGCGTATGCGAAAAGCCGTAAACAAGTGTATCGGTATAATAATAGCCCGAGCAGCCATCCCAGCCGGTCAGCCGCGTATCGGGGCTCAACTGTACCATACCAAATGGCGCCACCGCACCCGGGTACGTATGCCCGTGCCCGCCCGTACCAATAAACGGGTTAACAAACTGGGTATAATCTTTTTTACGTTGGCCGGATGATGTTAAAGCGAAGAGTAAAACAAAGGTTGCCGATAAAACAACGCGGAATAGGTGCCTCATTGAAATTGGATATATTATAGCAATAAAGATAATTGTTAGCGAGCATTAAATGATTAGCCAGGCTATTCCGCCATAACCCAAGGCTTATATCTCAGGCCAAATTAAATCATAAAAATCATGAAAATCGTTTCAATCTGTGATCCTGAAATGGTCGGCATCCTTCAAAAACGGTAATGCCCTGCGCGTCTTCTTCACTTCATCGCCGATGATCGAAAAGGTATACATATCCTCTTCGTCGCGCTTATAATAAACAGTATTGCCGTTAGGATCGATACAGGTTGAATCGCCGGAGTGATAAACCTCGTTGCCGTCGTGCCCAACCCGGTTCACACCGATCACGTAAGACTGGTTCTCAACCGCCCGGGCCAGTATTAGCGCCCGCCAATGGGCAATGCGGCGCTCGGGCCAGCTGGCAATCACCAGCAGCAGGTCGTACTCGCCATCCACATTCCGCTGCCAAACCGGGAAGCGCAGATCGTAACATATCATCGGGCAAATGTTCCATCCGTTTAGCTGCACGATCAGTTTTTTATCGCCCGGCGTATAGGTTTCGTGCTCTTTGCCAAGGGCAAATAAATGTCGCTTATCGTAATGCTCATAGGTGCCATCCGGGCGCATCCATATCAGGCGGTTATAAAATTTGCCATTTTCTTTGATGATGATGCTGCCTGTTATTACGCAGTTATATTGTTCGGCGGTTTTATGCATCCATTGCATTGTTTTTCCACCCATCGGTTCGGCTAAAGCATCAGCACGCATGGTGAAACCCGTACTAAACATTTCGGGTAGAATAACCAGATTGGTTTTTTCGCGCAGCCCGGATAGCCGCAGGCCGATATTCTGTAAATTCCTGTCAATGTTTTCCCAGAAAAGATACCCCTGGAATACGGTAATTTTTAGATTATCCATTTTTGGAAGTTCATGGTTCTTGGTTCATAGTTCATGGTAGTCGCTGAACTATGAGCAGAAACCGGGTTTACAAATCCACTTAATGTACTGAGTTTCGTGTTATTTAATTTTATAATATGTTATCCAAAATACCCATGAACCATCAACTATGAACCACGTGCTACACCCTCATCAACCGCTCAATCGCCGCGTCAAGCGTTTCTTCTTTTTTGGCGAAGCAAAACCGCAGCACATGGTGGTCAGTCCCCTTGGTATAAAATACTGATGTAGGTATTGATGCCACACCGAATTCTTTTGTTAAACGCAACGCAAAATCCACGTCTTTTTCATCTGTTATCTGTTTAAAGTTCACCGATTGAAAGTATGAGCCGAAACACGGCAACAATTCAAAGCGGGTTTGTTCAAGCCCTTTGCGAAAATAATCGCGCTTTTGCTGGAAAAAATCCGGTAGGCTTAAATAATGATTTTCGTTCTTCAAATACTCCGCAATGGCGTATTGTAACGGTGTATTAACGCTGAAAACTAAAAATTGGTGCACCTTTCTAAATTCCTGCATTAAAAAAGCCGGTGCAATGCAGTATCCCATCTTCCAGCCTGTGGCATGCAGCGTTTTCCCAAAAGATGATACAATAAAGCTCCGTTTCCGCAATTCGGCATATTTGGCCATGCTGTGGTGTTTCTCGCCGTCGAATACCAGGTGCTCATATACCTCGTCGCTCAAAATAAGTATATCCTGGTTCTTTACGATGGCGCACAATTCGTCTATATCTTCTTTGTGCAGGATGGTCGCCGTTGGATTCTGCGGCGTATTCAGGATGATCATCCTGGTTTTATTGTTGATCAGCCTCTTCACCATATCCCAGGCGATGCGGTAATCCGGCGGCTCCAGCTCTAATGACTTTACAATGCCGCCGGCCAGCTTTATAGCCGGGGCATAACAGTCATAAGCAGGTTCAAATATGATTACCTCGTCGTTTGGATTAATAATAGCGGTTATGGCGGTAAAAATAGCCTGTGTGCCACCGGCAGTGATAGTTATTTCGGTATCGGGATTATAATGGGCGCCGTATAATCTTTCGGTTTTTTGTGCGATCTGCTCGCGCAAAGCCATTACCCCCGGCATGGGTGCATACTGGTTTTGCCCGTTTTTCATAGCAGTGTTCACCAACTCGATCAACTCGGGTGAAGTGTTAAAATCAGGAAACCCCTGCGACAGGTTGATGGCGCCAACTTCGGTTGCCAGGCCAGACATGATGGTAAAGATATTTGTGCCTGTGGCAGGTAATTTGGATATTATAGGTGTCATGCGGGGGCTAAATTAAGGAAAAAAGGTGTTAGATAAGCCGAAAGCGCAAAGCCGAAAGCAAAAAGCTTTTTATTTTTAAGCCGCTAAGATAGTCGCTGGTTTCAGCTTTGGTCTTTTTGCTTTTAGCTTTCCGCTCTATTCTCTACCTTAGAGCCCATGAAGCTGATAAAACTCATAATAGTATTTTTTATTGTTATCGTTTCGGTATCCTGTCATTCGGGAGCAAAAAGTTCGGTACCGGTTATCGGTTTTGTAGACGCTTTTGAAGATGCAACCATCGCGCCGGCCCGTACCGGCTTTACCGATGCGCTGAAGAAAAATGGCATAAGCGAAACGGATAAAAACCTGAAAATTGAATACCGCAACGCACAGGGAAGCATACCAACGCTTACGCAGATCGTGAACTACTTCGTTTCTGAAAAAGTAACACTGATGGCTACCTGTACTACTTTATCCACCATTACCGCTGCACAAAAAACCAAAACCATCCCCATTTTTATGATGGTTTCACCAACGGTTAAGCGGATGAACCTGGTGGACGCCAATGGTAAAAGCCAGCCAAATTTATTCGGGGCAACAGAGGATCTGAATTATATCGACACCTCTTTTTCGAATATCCCTAAATTTTTGAAGCCTAAAAAGGCTAAGCTTGTGATTGGGATGATCTATAACCAGTCGGAGCCACAGTCGCAGGATGCCAAACAACGCATACAGGGCCTGGCGGATAAATTGAATATCAAATTGATTGCCTTGCCGTTGAACTCCTCGGCGGATGCGCAACTGGTAACCGAATCACTGCTTAATAACAACATCGACGCCTTTTTTGCGAACCCGGATAACACCGTGTTTGCATCCTTTGAAACCATATTAAAAAGCTGCGATCAGAAAAACGTGCCCATATTTACCAGCGAGGCGGGCTTAGTTCAGCGCGGCGCGGTGGCTGCCTTCGGCGCGGATATGTACCAATGGGGTTACCAGGCGGGTGAGCAGGCGGCTCAATTTTTAAAAACGCACAGTACTGTAGGTTTGCAGCCCGAAATGGTTAAGGTTCGTCGCCGGGTTTATAATACTGCAGCAGCAAAAAAATACAACATCACCGTTCCATCAAATTTTCAGCCGGTTAAATAATGGACTTTTACCTTACCGCCTTATTACAAGGACTTTGCTTTTCGGCGCTGGCACTGGGAATATATATATCCATGAAGATATTTAACATCCCCGATATCACCACCGATGGAAGCTATACCCTTGGCGGAGTAGTAACTGCAATAATGCTCACGCACCACCAGCCAGGATACATTGTTTTACCAGCAGTAATAATAGCCGGCGGGATAGCGGGAGCGTTAACCGGCATTATCCACACCAAACTCAAAATAAACGCGCTGCTAGCCGGTATTTTGGTGATGACCGCACTCTATTCGGTTAATTTATCGCTGATGGGACGGTCGAATTTGCCATTGATCAATGTGTCGTCGCTGTTCTCCGTCATTACCATCAGCGCAAATCCCAACCATAACACTTTCTGGATACTCGCTATTTTTGTTATCATCATTACATTGCTGATAGGTTATTTACTCAAAACGGATTTTGGTATTGCGATGCGCGCAACAGGCAACAGCGAATCGATGATACGCTCATTGGGTGTAAACACCGACCGGATGAAAATCATTGGCCTGGCATTGGCCAACGCCTTAACCGCAGTAAGCGGCTATTTGATCAGCCAGTTTCAGGGCTTTACGGATATCAGCATGGGCATCGGTGTGGTGATCGTTGGTTTAGGTTCAGTAATTATCGCCGAAACATTGATCAATTGGTTGCGCATTACTACTGTTTGGCTCAGTTTAATACTGGTGCTTGCCGGTGCGGTGATATTTCAACTGGTATTAGCAGTAACGCTTGATATTGGCGTTGACGCGAACCTGTTAAAGCTGGTAACCGCGGCGTTTGTGCTGGTAATAGTCAGCTTGCCGCGGATAATACTAAAGGCCAAATGATCACGATCCAAAACATCCATAAAACCTTCAATCCCGGTAAGGCTAACCAGGTAAACGCCGTTAATGGTGTCAATCTTGAAATTAAGCAGGGTGAGTTTGTCGTTATTGTCGGCGCCAACGGCTCGGGCAAAACAACGTTGCTTGATATGGTTGCCGGGAGCGTGCTTCCTTCGTCGGGAAATATCCGGGTCGATGATGAAGAAGTAACCAATCTGCCTGATTACCGTCGCAGCCAGTGGATCGCACGTGTTTTCCAAAACCCGGTAAGCGGCACCGCTTCCGACCTGAGCATCCTTGATAATTTCAGGCTGGCGGCTATTCGTACCAAACCCAAAGGATTGTCTATCGGCATCAATGATGATTTTAAAAAGCAGGTTAAAGAAAAGATAAGCACCCTGGGCATGGGCCTCGAAAAAAAGATCGACCAGCAAATGGGCACATTATCAGGCGGGCAACGCCAGGCCCTAACCTTGCTGATGAGCGTAATGGATAGCTGTAAAATCCTGCTGCTCGACGAACCAACCGCCGCCCTCGACCCGCGCTCTGCAGATTTGGTTATGCGTACTGCGGACAAATTGATCAAAGATTACGATCTAACGGCCATACTCATTACCCATAATTTAAAAGATGCCTATAACTACGGCAACCGGCTGATCTTGATGGGTGAGGGGCTGATCGTCAAAGACATTGATGCAGCAAATAAGTCTGCGCTAAAGCAAAACGATCTGTTTGATTGGTTTGGGTAATCCGCCCTGTTATTGCGAGCGACGGCGCGGCAATCGCGAACTTTACAGCGTGAACTGCATGGTTCGCGATTATCCTTGCCTTGTAAGAAAACTGCGCTAGTTACTTTTTATATGTGATCTTATAGATTGTCCCCCTGTTATCGTCACTTACATAAAGCGATCCATCTGCTCCCTGTGCAAGTCCGCATGGGCGGCGAATGGCGCGGCCTGATGCTTTTTGTGCGGGCGTACCGGCAAAGCCATCGGCAAAAACTTCGTATTGCCCGGAAGGGCGGCCATTTTTAAAAGGCTGAAATACCACAAAGTAACCCGCCTGTGCTTCCGGTGCCCGGTTCCATGAACCGTGAAAGGCAATAAAGGCGCCGTTTTTGTATTTGGCCGGAAATTGATTGCCGGTATAGAAAAGTAGCCCGTCGGGAGCAAAATGGCCCGGGTATGCTGCTACCGGTTTAAGGTATTTGCTATCGGCTTCTTTTTTGCCATCGCCACCGTACTCTGGGCCGAGCATATTTTTGTGCTGCATCCAGTCGTAATATACATAGGGCCAGCCGGCATCATCGCCCCTTTTTAAAGCGAACATACATTCCGCAGGTAATTCGGCTGATTGATGTACGCTGTATAGGTTAGGGAACAAGTCGTGCAAAGCATCGCGGCCATGCTGCATAACAAACAGCTGATTGTCTTGCTGGTTCCAGGCCAGGCCTACAACGTTTCTTAGCCCGCTAGCAAAACGTATTCCGTCGCTTTGCTTTTGGTCGGGTTTATTTGCCTTAAATTCCCATATACCAGCCGCATCCTCTAAAACAGGGCATCCTTTTTTATCCTTGTCGAAATCGCTGCAAATGTTGGAGTAAGCGCCTATGTTTACATAAATATTGCCGCTGTTATCCAGGCAAATCGCCTTAGGTTCATGCATCCGTTTGGCTACTAAGCCGGTAATTATCCTTTCGGGGTGTGCAGGGTCGATTACTTCTTCTTTGGCATTTAATTTATACCTGAATACCTCGGTATTTGAAGAAGCATACAGGTACCCGTTTTTTATGTAGATGCCGGTTCCGCCGTAGTTGGCAAAGCTGGTTTTTACTTCGGCCTTATCGCCGCTTTCGTGCAGAACGATAATGCCTTTACCATTCCTTGGCGCGGCCAGGTGAACATATATATCACCCTGCGGGGTTGTAACCATGTGCCTGGCGTAACCAATATTATCGGCTATAATAGCGGCACTAAAACCACCGGGAAGGGTTAAGCCTCCGTTAGCTGCATCAGCAACGTCGGCTTTTTTAAAAGCGTTAAACAATATGAATCCCGTTATTGCGATAAACGGAAACAAAATGAGCAGAGATTTTTTCATGTAAGTGAGATTAATGGTTGGTGCTATCAAAGTTAAATTAAACGCCGATAAATTCTAAAATATGTTTCATAGAAACCTAGTAACAGCGTGCATTTAGGCTGAATTACGCTTTTTATCTTTCATAAATATTAAAATTATCAGACTGAAATATAATAACTTATCATATTTCCTGACGGTTTTGTTAAACCCTGCCAGCTGTTATATGGTCATAGAGGTATAAAAATTACGAATATGAAAAAGTTATTAATAGTATCAGCAATAGCAATAAGCGGTTTGGTTTGTAAGACCGCAGATGCACAGATAGGTGTTCATGTTGGTTTGCATTTTGGCGATCCGGTTTATCCGCGCCAGCGGGTTGTAGTTGAGGAGCCGGTGTATGAGCCCGCTCCGGTAGTTTATAACACAGCCGAAGATTATTATTATTTGCCGGATGTTGACGCCTACTACAACGTAAACAGGCGATGCTATTATTACAATGATGGCTATCGTTGGGTGGCTGCAGCTTATTTACCAGGCGCTTACCGCGATTACGACTGGAGAAATGAGCGAAGATTTGAAGTTAGAGCACCACGGCCTTATTTACGCAATGATTTTTACCGGGCAAGATACAGTGGGCACGAAATGAGAGAATGGAACCACCCGAATTACGAACGCCGTTTTGATGGGTACTCACGTGAAGGTCACTGGGATCACGACCGTCGCTTTGAAAATCGAGGTCACGAAGAAGGTGAACGTTTTGAACACCATGATAACGGTAGAGGCCATGGCCGTGACCGCGATTAAACAAACTCCTAATAAATATATAATATAACCAAAGAGGCTGCCCGCAAGGCCGCCTTTTTTGTGTGAACAGGTATTTTGGTTCACTCCATGCATGTATTGCGCCTTTGGGCAATTGGTAGTTTACAGCCTATGTTAACATTGTTGTTACACGGAAATATATAATATCGTTTTTTACGCTATTATTGGCTTTTTAAGAATTAAATTCTGATATATTTGATAAATGTAAAATTATATGCTGATATTAATTACATATGTAATATAATTGGTAATATGGGTTAAACCTTGGCTCTCTTTATAGAGTCATAGAGGTATAAAATTTGAAACATGAAAAAGATAGCAATATTATCAGCAATAGCATTAAGTGGTTTAATTTGTAAAACTGCCGATGCGCAAATTGGAATACGTATAGGTTTACATTTTGGTACCCCGGTTTATACTCAACAACATGTTGTAGTGCAGGAGCCGGTTTATAACGAACCAGCTGCTGAGGTTTACGACACTGGTGATGACTATTATTACTTACCGGATGTAGACGCTTATTACAGCGTTAACGAGCAGTGTTATTATTACAATGATGGCGAGAGCTGGATATCTGCCGCATATTTGCCAGGCGCTTATCGCGATTACGACTGGAGAAGCGAACGCAGGTACGAAGTAAGAGCACCACGTCCATACATGCATGATGACGTTTACCGTTCAAGATATAATGGCCATGCAGTTGCGGAGTTCCGCAGCCACGACAACGGCTTCCATGGTGGGGGATATGTAAACGCAGATCGTTTCAGCGCATACGGAAACAGGAACAGTGGTCAGCGTTATGATAACAGGGCACAAGGCTACAGCCGTCCGATGGATCAAAACAGGGGTCAGGGTTTCGACCGGGCACAAGGCGGATATAATCAGCCGGCACAACACGACAGGGGACAACGTTTTGACAGAGGGCAAGATGGATACAGCCAGCCAGCACAACAAGACCGCGGACAACGTTTTGACAGAGGACAAGGTGGTTACACCCAACCTGCTCAGCAGAACCGTGAACAAGGAAGCTACCAACAATCAGCCCAACCTAATAGCGGACAAGGCCGCGGACAAGGTGGTTATTCCCAACCCGCACAACAAAACCGGGGAGGTAACGGTCAGCATTTCGCCCAAAACAGCCCGCAGGGCGGTTATTCAGGTCACAGGATAATGACCAGGTTTTAAGACTCCCAATTAATCTACATATATAATGGAAAAGGCTGCCGTAAGGCGGCCTTTTTTGCTTTCGCAACTCCGTTGTCTGCGTCATAACGGAAAACCCCTATGGAAGTAGTAGTCTGTGAGGACACAGACTACAGGGTATTTTTTTCACCGTTGCCTGGGTTCCCATCCCCGTTGTCTGTGTATTCACAGACAACCCTGGCAACTCAACTCACCCTCCCCCGTTGTCTGTGTCCTCACAGACAGCCGTAGAAAACTCAAATCATATAACTATATTCATACCATGGAATTAGACGAAGTTTATTTCTACACCGTTGCTATCTTGGATTGGGTACCTCTTCTAAGGACCGAAAAGTTCAAACTAATTGTTTTGAATAGTCTCACTCATCTTGTTAAAAAAGAAAAGATAGTTGTATATGGTTTTGTTATTATGCCTAATCATATCCATATCATCTGGGAACTCAAGGCCAAAAATGGCAAAGAAATGCCGCATGCGAGTTTTATGAAGTTTACCGGACATGCCTTTTTAGAAGAACTACGGCAAACAAACGACCCTATGCTAACGAGGTTTAAAGTTGAACGAAATAGCCGTGATCACCAATTCTGGCAAAGAAATGCTTTGCCAATCAGGATGTACAGCAAAAAGGTATTAGAACAAAAACTTGATTATATCCACACCAACCCGCTGCAATCTCATTGGAATTTGGTTGTTGATCCTAATGATTACTATCATTCTTCCTGTTCTTTTTATGAGCAGGGAGATAACAGGTTTGACTGGTTAACCCATTATATGGAGGTGTTTTAAATGACTCCACTAGTAGTCTGTGAGGACACAGACTATGGAGGGGGGTAAACAAAAAGGCGCGTTGAGCGCCTTTTTGTTTTATATTTTTCATTCCGTTGGCTGTGTCCCCACAGCCAACAAAATTATTACTGTGTCGCCACAGCCAACTCTTCCCAACTCCTTACACCGAAAAGCTTTCCCCGCAGCCACAGGTGCGGCTTGCATTGGGGTTATGAAAGTTAAAGCCTTTGCCGTTTAAGCCGTCCGAGAAATCAAGTTCGGTACCGGCCAGGTAAAGGAACGACTTCATATCCAAAGCCATGCGTACGCCTTTATCTTCAAAAAACTGGTCGCCTTTTTTTATTTCGTTATCAAAATCCAGGTTATATGATAAGCCGGAACACCCACCTCCCTGAACAGACACACGCAGGAAGTAAGAGGCGTCGAGGCCCGAATCCTGCATAAGATGTTCTATCTTGCTTTTTGCTTTATCTGTAACGGTAACCATGTTTGAGATTTGAGTCCCGATAGCTATCGGGATGAGATTTGAGATTCAATTCAAATCTTATTCATAAAAATGCCAGATATGGGTATCTCAATACTCATATCTAACATCTTATATCTAAAATTAGTGATGCACTTTTTCGCTTTCGATCGGTGCCATTCCATTCTTCACGCGGTAATCATTGATGGCGGCTTTTATGGCATCTTCTGCCAGTACCGAGCAGTGTATCTTAACCGGCGGAAGTGCTAATTCTTCAACGATGTCCATGTTGTCGATCTTCATCGCGTCGTCGATGCTTTTGCCTTTTAGCCACTCGGTAGCTAATGATGACGAGGCAATAGCCGAACCGCAGCCAAAAGTTTTGAATTTGGCATCGGTAATCATATTATTATCATCCACCTGTATCTGCAGGCGCATAACGTCGCCGCATTCAGGAGCACCAACCAAACCGGTACCTACCTTGTGGTTACTTTTATCTAAAGTACCCACATTGCGGGGGTTGGTGTAGTGATCAATTACTTTATCTGAATAAGCCATATCTTTATAATTATTGAATTAGTGTCCCGATAGCTATCGGGATATTGAATTATTTGTTTTTTATTAAACTCAGTTTGTCAATTCCGTATTTGGCATTCCGAAATCCGAAATCTTTTTAGTGTTCCGCCCATTCGATCTTATCCAGATCGATGCCTTCTTTAAACATTTCCCATAGCGGTGAAAGCTCGCGAAGGTGCAGTACAGATTTTTTAGTTACTGCTATAGCGTAATCTACTTCTTCATCAGTAGTAAACCTGCCTAAGCCAAAACGAATGGATGAATGTGCCAGGTCGTCTGATAAACCAAGACTTTTCAGTACATACGATGGCTCCAGCGAAGCCGAAGTACATGCCGAGCCTGACGATACCGCCAGATCCTTCATTGCCATCATCAATCCTTCGCCTTCAACATATTTGAACGAAATGTTGGCTACGTGCGGTAAACGGTGTTCAGTATTTCCGTTCACATAGCTTTCTTCAAGTTCAAGTAACGACGATTGCAGTTTATCGCGCAAAGCAGATAAACGCTTCGCTTCGCTTTCCATTTCAAGTCCGCATAGCTCGCAAGCCTTGCCTAAACCAACAATGCCCGGTACATTTAAAGTGCCTGAGCGCATGCCGCGTTCGTGGCCGCCGCCATCAATTTGAGCGGTAACTTTAACCCTTGGGCCTTTACGGCGAACATATAATGCGCCTACGCCTTTCGGTCCGTATATTTTGTGTGCCGATAAAGCCAACAAGTCGATACCGTCTTTATTTACATCAACAGGTATCTTACCAACTGCCTGTGTGGCATCTGTCATAAACAGTGCGCCGTATTTATGTGCTATTGCAGCAATTTCTTTTATGGGCTGTATTACACCGATCTCGTTATTGCCATACATTACCGAAACTAAGATCGTTTCGCTGGTCATGCTTTTTTCAAGCAGGTCAAGGTCAAGCATGCCATCTTCCTTAACGGGAAGGTAGGTAACTGTTCCACCTAGTTTCTCAACGTGTTTGCAGGCATCAAGCACTGCTTTATGTTCAGTAACTGTGGTTATGATATGATTGCCTTTATCTTTGTACATCTCAAATACACCCTTTATAGCCAGGTTATCTGATTCGGTAGCACCGGATGTAAAGATGATCTCTTTCTCGTTGGCACCGATCAATTTGGCAACCTGCTCACGGGCATAATCAACACCTTCTTCTGCAACCCATCCGAAAGGATGGTTACGGCTGGCGGCATTGCCGAATTTTTGCGTAAAATACGGCATCATGGCTTCCAGGACGCGCGGATCCATGGGTGTTGTTGCGTTATTATCTAAATAAATAGGAAGATTCATATCTAAAAAATTGACCCCACAAAGATACGTAAACTTTTTATTTAAAATCATTCAAAATAAGGGTAAATAATCACAAACCAGCATTAATTTACAATATTTGGACATGAATAAGATAGAACATATCGGCATAGCGGTACACGACCTCAAATCTGCCGGTATAACCTATGAAAAGCTATTAAATACAATCATTTATCAGACTGAAGAAGTTGTTTCCGAGGCGGTTAAAACCGCTTTTTTGCAGACAGGCCCTAATAAAATTGAACTGCTGCAAGCGCTGTCGGACGATAGCCCGATAGCCAAGTTCCTGGCGAAGAAAGGGGAGGGCATACATCATATCGCATTTGAAGTAACTGACATTAAAGCCGAAATGGCGCGACTAAAAAGCGAAGGATTTACCCTGTTAAATGACGAACCAAAACCTGGGGCTGATAATAAACTGGTTTGTTTTGTGCATCCGAAGAGTGCGAATGGGGTTCTGGTTGAGCTTTGTCAGTCTATCAGTTAGCAGTTTTGAGTTGACAGTTTGCAGTTATTGCATTAGCGATAGCAGCGGATACAGGCCTGCGTGTAATGCCTGCAGGCGTATGGGCGGATAGCGCGGGCCGCAGGCAATGCCCAATTTACCGATAGAGCCCACTTAAATTAATTCATATTTCATTTTATCCTGTAAACCCCAACTTTCATTATTAGGGCTACTTTAACTAAACATAAACTGTTTGTCGTTCAAATATTTAGCCTTCAGTCTTTAACCTTCAATTCTGATCTCCAATTCCTGACCCATAACTTGCAATTACTATTTTCAAAAACACTTTCTTACTTTTGAATTTTTAATTATCTTTGCACCTCTTTTATAAGAAGCATACAATAAAATGAATCCATAATAAGACCAATTGGCTTATGATAGATTCATCGCCGATAAAAATAAAATATAACGATGAAAAAAGACCTGCATCCGTCAAACTATAGATTAGTTGTTTTTAAAGATATGTCAAACGACTATTCTTTTATAACAAAATCATGCATTGACTCACGTGAAACTGTTAAGTGGGAAGATGGTAACGAATATCCGTTGATCAAATTGGAAATTTCGCACACATCGCACCCATTCTATACCGGTAAAATGAAATTGGTTGACACTGCCGGCCGTATTGACAAGTTCCGCACCCGTTACAACAAGAAATAATAAACTTGTTCTATTAAAATATTTTCAAGTCTCCCGGTACATCCGGGGGACTTTTTTTATTTTTACGCCATGGCAATTATCCTTTTTGACGATAACGCACATCAATCACTTCTGCCTTTAACCTTTACCCGTCCGGTTGCTGATTTGCGTATAGGTATTTTAACTATCGCCGAAAAATGGGGCAAATATTTAAATAGCGATTTCTCTTTTCATACACAATCATGGCTTCAGGGGAAATTTCCTTTGAAGGTTGAAGGGAACAGCTTGTTTATCAATGGTTCGGTTTGCCCGGATGATGAGTTACTGACTGCTATCGGGAACTTAAGCGACGGCGAACTGCTAAAAACAGGTGACCTTTTGGTTGCAGTGAAACTTGCGGGAAAAGACGCTGTGGACTTTAACCCTGCGACACTGCAAGGTGCTGTTACGGAGTTAAAGCACGAGCCGGTAGTTATTCAACACCCCGAAGATATCTTCAGAAAAAACGATACCGAACTTCGCAAGGACTTTAAATTGCTTACCGATGGCCGCAAAAGTGCATCGCTGAGCCCAACCAATACTATTATCGGGAGCGATTTTTTTGCCGAAGAGGGGGCAATTGCCGAATGCTCGACATTTAATACGACCAACGGGCCCATTTATCTTGCCGCTAACACCGAAATTTGGGAAGGCTCGCATATACGGGGTGCATTTGCTTTGTGTGAATATTCGCAAGTTAAAATGGGAGCGAAAATATATGGCGCTACCACAGTTGGCCCGCATTGCAGGGTGGGCGGCGAGTTGAATAATGCTGTAATGTGGGGCTATTCGTCAAAAGGACACGAGGGTTACCTGGGCAATGCGGTTGTTGGCGAGTGGTGTAATATGGGTGCCGACACCAATAACTCCAATCTTAAAAATAATTATGACGAGGTAAAGCTATGGGATTACACCACCCAGCGCTTCCGTAAAACGGGCCTGCAATTTTGCGGGTTGATTATGGCTGACCATGCCAAATGTGCTATAAATACCATGTTTAATACCGGTACAGTAGTCGGCGTTAGCGCCAATGTTTTTGGATCAGGATTTCCGCGTAATTTTGTGCCCGATTTTAGCTGGGGCGGTTCACAGGGATACGAGGTGTACTCACTTAAAAAAATGTTCGAAACTGCACAAAAGGTATTTGCAAGGCGTGATAATCGTAAATTTGACGAAAACGAGCAGGAGATACTGAAGAAAGTTTTTGAGCTTACAGAAGACAGCAGAAAATTCTTTTAAGTAATCGGAGATTGAGGCGATGCTTTGTACCTAACAACCTAATCCGAATTAATCAACATAATAACTAATCAACTACTAACATGCGCAAAAAAATCGTTGCCGGAAACTGGAAAATGAACCTCGACTATAACGAAGGTTTAAGCTTATTTTCCGAGATCACTAATATGATAAAAGATGAAATAACCGGTAAGCAGGAAGCAATTGTTTGCAGCCCTTTTATTCATTTACACAGCCTGTCGCAAATGGCAAAGGGCTATAATAAGATTGCGCTGGGCGCGCAAAATGCGCACCAGGCCGAGTCGGGCGCATATACAGGCGAGGTGTCCGCTAAAATGATACATTCAGTTGGCGCAGCGTATGTTATTTTAGGTCATTCGGAACGCCGGCAATATTTTGGCGAAACCAACGAATTGCTAGCCAAAAAAACCGACACGGTATTGGCAAATGACTTGAAGCCTATTTTTTGCATAGGCGAAACCTTGCAGGAACGGGAAGGCAACAAGCATTTTGACGTGATCAAAAGCCAATTGGCCGAAGGTGTTTTTCATTTGGAAGTATCGCAATTTGCAAAGCTTGTAATTGCTTATGAGCCGGTTTGGGCAATAGGCACAGGCGTAACAGCATCATCAGCGCAGGCGCAGGAAATACACGCCTTTATCCGTAAGGAAATTGCCGCTAAATATGGACAACAAACCGCAGATGATACCACAATTTTATACGGCGGCAGCTGCAACCCCAAAAATGCCCCCGAGCTGTTTGCGCAACCCGATATTGACGGTGGGCTGATAGGCGGCGCCTCTCTTAAATCGCGCGATTTTGTCGATATTTTGAAAGTATTTAATTGATATACAGGGATGGCAGATCAGAGATTGGAGATTAGGTCACACTGGCAGATGAAACTTATCTGCCAGTTTTATCGTTTCCTTATCATAAGCCAACCTCCGATCTCTGAATGAAAAAACTCCTGAAAATCGTTTTACCGCCGCTCGCAGGGTTCATCATATTTGCGGGGCTGGTAAAATTTGGCCCTTTAGCCAAACACATTGGCGGCTTGCCCGATATTGGCAACGAAACGCTTTACGGGCTGATGGATTATTTTAAAATATTTACTCCGTTGCTTTTCTTAACAGCCCTGCTTACGCAACTGTTAATTATCATCCCGCTATGGCGAAAGATTTTAAGCCGTGCGCATAGATTGATGAATATTTTAATTTTTGTTTGTGTTGTTACAACCGTGTTGTCAGCGCTAATCAGCTACATAATATGGGACAATGCAACCGGTACAGGCCATTTAATCTCGATTTTCCTTTTTATGGCCGGGGTACAGGCTTTTTACTGGATGATCAATTTCGGCGTTTTATATTGGCTTGATAAACGAGAGTATAATTTACCAGGTGAAAGTGAATCACATACTTAGCAGCACCCTAGCTGATTTAATATTAACTACATGAATTATTACGAATTACTATTTACGACCACTACAGCTGAAGCTTATCAGCAGGATTTATTGATCAACGCGCTGGGCGAAATAGGTTTTGATACGTTTGAGGAGGTTGAAACTGGTTTTAAAGCTTATATACCGGCAACCGACTTTAATCAGGACCAGCTGGATGAAGCCTTGTCACCTTACCGCGATATGTTTTCTTTTACTTACGACAGCACACTTATTCCGCAAAAGAATTGGAATGAGGTATGGGAAAGCAATTTTGAGCCGATTGAGATAGGAAATAAGATTTCGGTGAGAGCAACTTTTCATAAACCAAAACCTGAATTTGAATATGAAATTGTAATCGATCCAAAAATGGCTTTCGGTACAGGGCACCATCAAACTACCGCGATGATGCTTGAGTTGATGCTCGAAAATGATTTTTCAGGTAAAAATGTGCTTGACATGGGTTGCGGTACCGGTATCCTGGCTATTATGGCTTCTAAATTGGGCGCAGATCATATTACCGCTATTGACAACGACGCTATTTGTTATGAAAGTACAATTGAAAATGCGCAGTTAAACCATGTTGACAATATTACCTCGCTTTGCGGTTCGAAAGAAACGATACCAGATGAAAAATTTGATATTATTTTAGCTAACATTAACCGGAATATTTTGCTTGATCAGATGCAACGCTACTGTGAGGCGTTAAAAGTAAATGCACAAATTTACCTGAGTGGATTTTTTTTTATAAAAGATTTGGAACAAATTGTAGACGCCGCACGTAAACAGGGGTTAACATATATTAATCACAAAGAAAATACCAATTGGGTTGCGGTTAAGTTTGTTAAATTGAACGATTGAATTTTATTTATTTAAAGGTTGAATTTAATAAAAGGGAAATATCACATTCTGCCAATTTTTTTAATAGAGGGGCGGTTTTTATCTCTTGATTTTTGAATTAAACCACTAAAAAATTAATTAAATTTCGGAAAAAAATATTTTTCAAAATTGTTGATAATTAGATAGATATTAAATAATATTGTAAGATATTTAACTTTCGAGAAACCTATATCCTTAAACAACGAACAATGAAATCACTTGGAAAAAAAATCAGATTACTGCGGCACCAAAAAAATTGGAGCCAGGAAGATGTTGCAAAACGCCTGGACATTTCTATTCCTGCTTTTTCAAAAATTGAAACCAGTATTACTGATATTAACTTGTCCCGACTTGAGCAAATCGCAAATTTGTTCGAAATGTCTGTAGTTCAGTTGCTTACGTTTTCAGATTCAGAGCAAGACCAAAAGCTTACAAGTGAAATGGAAATGATAAACAGAAAGTTGATGGAACGCGAAACTGAAGTAATAAGCCTTCAAAAGAAAGTTATTGAGCTATTTGAAGAATTAAGGCATAGTAAAGCGACTGCGTAAGTCCGTTTTGGTGCTCAATAGTTTTAAGTTAGCTTTATATCATTTAGCATTATATGTAAAAAATTCGACTCAATCTTAAGCTTCAGTTAATATAGTTTGATTTTCAGGCCTTTTGCGGCTCATTGAAAATATAGCGCATCGTTAAATGTTTTTTGCCGAATACTGCGCCCATAGCGTTATGCATGGCCATCATTTTTTCATTAAAATCACCTACCCATGATAACTCAAGCTCGGTGTACTGATTCAAAGGCAGCACATATTCACCAAGCGTAATAAATAACCCGGATTCAAGGCCATGGTTTTGGTATTTTTGCTTTGTGCCCATAACTATTGCCCGCATCCGTGAAACGCCCCGCCATTTTTTGTATAAGAATTTAAGCTTACCTATTAGGTCAAGCTTGCCATTCAAAGGTTTTATCATGGGGTTGGCGTCAGGTAAAATGATCATAAATGATGCCGGTTCGTCATTAACGTAGGCAAACCAAATCAGGTTTTCATCCATTAGCGGCTTCATTTTTTTGAAGCTCTCGTTTATGGTAGCATGCGTTATCGGAACGAAATTTTCAAAGTCTTTCCAGGCGTCGTTATATATCTCCATAAAATCGCCTGCAAATTTTTCAATTTCTTTTGCTTTAAGATGCCTGAACTCATAACCAGGCTTTTGCATCACCCACTTGGCAATCTTGCGGAATCTTTCTGGAAAGGGTTTCAGTATGTTTAAATGATTGGTAAGCTGTGCGTATTGTGTTTTAAAGCCATACTGTTCAAATAATGCAAGGTAGTAGGCATGATTATAATTCATTCCGTAGGATGGTGCCGTGAAACCCTCTACCAGCAGGCCCCAAAAGTTATCATTCTCCCCGAAATTAATGGGACCATCCATCGCCAGCATACCGCGTTCAGTCAACCAGCTTTTGGCCGTGTCAAATAATAGGAAAGCGGCCTCTTTATTATCTATACATTCAAAAAAACCTATCCCACCGGTTGGTTGATCGTAATTGTAAGCTTTTTTGTCGTTTATAAAAGCAGCAACGCGCCCGATCGGATTGCCCATGTCGTCGGTTAATACCCACCTGGTACATTGTCCGTGTTGATGGAAATTATTTTTAGCCGGGTCAAAAACCGCTTCGATATCATTATCCAGGGGGCATACCCACACGTCGTCATTTTTATAGATTATTCGTGCGGTATCTAAAAATGCTTTCTTTGTGGCGTTATCCTTTATTTCGGTTATGATCATAAGTGTTTAACAGGTAATAAGTTGCATAAAAAAAGCATCCAGAGGCATAACGTCTGAATGCTTTATATTGCTGGTATTATATTTAATCAATAATCGTCCTCTTCGTCATAATCAAAGTTCTCGTACCCAAGATCATCAAGGGGGGCGTCAAAATCGTCATCATCATCGTCCACTGCTTTTTTCTTAACTTTTTGATCAAGCATGCTATCATCATCCTCATCCTCGCCCGTGTTTTGAGAATCGACTTTCTTGTTTACAGGTTTTTTTGGAGTTGCCATCGCCTTGAATTTTATGGTAAAACTTTTTTCAATAATAAATAAACGTCCTTAATTCCAAATTATCTATTTTTAGATACACGAAATTGTATTTCTAAGTAAAAATAATCAAATCATTTTCATTAAAAATAAGATTTTCGAATTTTATTTTTTCGATAATTATTCGGCTTGTTCGCCAATTGATATGGTGTTATCTGCAAAGTCTTTTATCTGAGGCAATTCGCTGATGTTATTGATGCCGAAGTAATCCATAAAAATACCGCTTGTGCCATAAAGGATGGGTTTGCCAATTGCTTCAGATTTTCCAACGATAGCAATCAATTCTTTCTCAAGTAGTTTTTGTATAGAGTAGTCGCAATTCACGCCGCGTATCTGCTCAATGTCGGGCTTGGTAACAGGTTGTTTGTAGGCGATAATAGCCAGCGTTTCCAGCGCCGCCTGGCTTAGCTTCTTTTTTGCGCGCTGCGCCTGCAATAGGCTTACAACGGCGTGATATTTTTTTTTGGTTAAAAACTGGTAGCCGTTATTCACTTTTACTACGCCAATGGCAAATTGCTCATCCTCGTATTTTTTTGCGACGTTAGCAATGTGCTGGTTTACAATAACTTCGGTAAAATCAATTTCAAACGCAGCCTGGAGGCAATAAATTATCTCTTCTGTACGAATGCCTTGTTCAGATACAAAAATAAGCGCCTCTATATATTGTTCGATGTTTTCCATTTTTAAAGTCAGAAGTCCGAAAGTAATAAAAGACTTTAAATTAAGTGAATTGCCGCTTGGGCCCAAAACATCTTTTCGGACTTTACTGATCTTTCCGACTGTCTTAATAATTTATCACCTGCTCTTCAATAGCCGCCGGAATTTCACGCCACTCATATTTTTGAGTGCGGAGCTGTGGCTCAAAGCCAGCTTCTTTAATGGATTCCTGTATGCCCTTTGCGGTGAAGCGGTGTGGTGCGCCCGCAGCAGATACCACGTTCTCTTCAATCATAATGGAGCCGAAGTCATTGGCGCCGGCATGCAGGCAAATTTGGGCTACGGGTTTGCCAACGGTTAACCATGAAGCCTGTATGTTTTTAATATTAGGCAGCATAATGCGGCTCAATGCAATCATGCGGATATATTCGTCGCCGGTTACGTTATTGGTTATGCCGCGTACTTTCCGCAGTAAGGTGCCATCATCCTGGAAGGGCCAGGGGATAAAGGCAACAAATCCATAATTCCCTTCTGGTTTCTCCGATTGTACTTCGCGTATCCAAACCAAATGCTCAAAACGTTCTTCAATGGTTTCGATATGGCCAAACATCATCGTTGCGGAAGTAGGCAGATTTATTTTATGTGCCGCACGCATCACATCGAGCCATTCCTGGCCACCGCACTTACCCTTGCTGATGAGCCTGCGCACGCGGTCGTTCAATATCTCGGCGCCCGCGCCGGGCAGTGAATCAAGGCCGGCGGCTTTCAATTCCTTTAGTACATCAATATGGCTCATGCCTTCCAGCTTCGCTACGTGCGCAATCTCCGGCGGACCTAACGAATGAAGTTTCAGGGTAGGATATAATTCTTTCAGCTGCCTGAATGTGTCCGCGTAAAATTTGAGGCCCAGGTCCGGGTGGTGACCTCCTTGTAACAGTAACTGGTCGCCGCCATAACGGAAAGTTTCTTCAATTTTCTGCTTGTAGGTTTCTATATCGGTGATATAGCTGTCCTCGTGGCCCGGACGACGAAAAAAGTTGCAGAACTTACAGTTGGCGATGCAAACATTAGTGGTGTTTACATTCCTGTCAATTTGCCATGTAACCTTGCCGTGCGGCACCTGTATTTTGCGCAACTCGTTGGCAGTATACATCAAATCAGGCGTGGAAGCGTTTTTATAGAGAAAAACCCCTTCTTCCTGGCTCAAAAATTCAAACCGTAAAGCGCGCTGCAACAGATCGGCTGTGTTCATGCACAAATATACGAAGATGACCGGTTTGTTGCCTTTTGTTTTGGAAGTTTGACGCCAGTATTATTAAGAAATTAAACCATACTGTCATCGACATATCGCATAAGGTATTTATCGTCCTTGAAAATCCATATTATGTCATACCCGCCTGCACCATCACTATTGGTCATTTTAATAAACCAAGTATTTTCTGGACCATTACAAATCGATAAAGTTTTAAAATGCGGTTCATATAAATCATCGAACGCGTTACCTGGAATAATAATGGATTTACCATTTTTTTTAATTGTTAGTTTCGATATTGATTCCTTCGGTATTTCGCCATCTGTACCCCAAAAACCTTTTCCGTCGATGAATAATAAATCCTGCGATTTTTTTACCACTTTATGCTTTTTGGGTTGAAACGCTGTCTTTTTCACAACGATGGATAGGCCATTGTTTTTAAAAACACAACTGTCAGCAAATATATTTTCTCTTTTAATAGTTACCCAAGTGGAAAGTAAAGTCACTCTGCTTTTGTGAATGTAACCTTCCAGCCATGATGATTTATGATTAGCATCATATTCTATATGCAACGCTTTCCACCAGTTGGTTTTATCGGATTCGCAGCTGAAAACGTGGTATTTATAAATTTTTCCTAAAATAGGCGAATGGTTATTCGGTGCACTCCTAACGTTAATATAGCTGTCGCTGTCTTTAATAACCGCATAAACCATATCGTCGTTGAATGTGAACTTTGCCTGTGCGATACCAAATAAAGTTTGACTTAAAAGAAGTGTAATTATGAAGATTGCTTTCATTTAAACTAAGATACCATTTTTCCGCAATCCAATCTCAATACTTTCGTCACGCTCCCAGGAATTTCTTGCTCGTAATGCGTAACATATATCATTGTTATATTGCTTATCCGGCAAATGGTATCCACCAGAGTTTTAAAGTGTTGCTGCTGGTGCGCATCAAGCCCCTGGCAGGGCTCGTCGAAAATAAGGAGATCTGGGTTTTTGACCAGTGCCCGGGCCAGCAGGCACAGCCGTTGTGCGCTTGCTGGGATATTTTTTAACAGCATGCGGGCATACTTTTCAATTTCCAACGCCTTCATCCAGTTTAATGCGGCCCCGGCTCTTGTTCTACTGCTTGGCCTGAACAGTCCCAGTGTATCATAATAGCCCGATTCAATCACTTGCAGGCAGTTATTATCTGTTGGAAAATACTGGTGCAGCTCGGGCGATACAAAACCTATCTTGCTTTTAATATCCCATATACTTTCGCCTGTGCCGCGTTTTTTATCGAATAAAACAATGTCGTTTGCATACGCCTGCGGGTTATCGCCGTTGATCAGGCTCAGCAAGGTCGATTTACCCGCTCCGTTTGGGCCGAGCAGGGCCCATCTTTCGTCTGGCAATATCTGCCAGTTTATTTCATCCAAAATCAGTTTTTCATCATACCGGACATGAACATTGTTCATTTTAACGATATACTGAAAAAGTGTTTTATTGGAGTTGACATTCAATAGCGGTTTGAGCTGGTCGATGCCGATGTTGTCAATGCGATTATCTGCGAATAATGCCCCTTTAAATTGTTCTTTAGGAACCTGCTGCACAATTGTCCCATTGTTTAATACAACTATGTCAGTTACACCGGCCGAGATCTCGCACGGCGAAGTGGCCATTATCACTGTAATGCCAGATGCTATGATCTCGTTCAAAATTGAATCGAACTCCGCGCGTGTTTGCACATCGAGCCCAACCAGTGGATTATCCAGCAACAACAAAACAGGGTTTTTTAACAACGCCGCCGCGAGCAGCAGACGCTTTGTTTCGCCATTGGATAGCTTGATGAGTTGTTTATCCCGTAAACCCGCGAGTTTTAAAAGCACGATTACTTTGTTAACATCCCAATACGCTTCTGTGTAAGATGCCGGTATAATGGTGTGCAGGTATTCATCAACAGTCAATGCATCTTCCGAGTCAGACGAATTGTAACGCTGCTGGTAGTAGAAGTCGGCGGTATTTGAAAGATTTTTAAAGTGATGTTTGGTTTCAACCAGTGCAATCAATTGATGGTAGGTGTGATAGATACCGTCATCTCCTGATTTTTCTAAAAAGTCATCAAAAAAGTGATAATTGATATTGCCGCCCGTTATATTGAATTTTCCGGCAATGGTTTGCAGCAGCGCGCTCTTGCCCGAACCACTTTCCCCGATAAGGGCATAATGCCGCCCACTGTAAGCTGTAAAAGTAAGATTGGTGAACAGCGTGCTATTTAAAAATCGTACGGTAGCGTGGTTGATCGAAAATAAGGGCTGCATTTGTTTATGTACGGGATTTCAAACCCATTGCTAATATGACTAAAAACCCCTGTAAACAAAAACGCCCCTGATAATTCGGGGGCGTTTTTGTTTTTAAAAAAAATGAGATTACATTTTTTTCATTTTCTTAGCGGTATCTGCTGTCATTTTTTTAGCAGTGTCCATTTTCTTCTTAGCAGTGTCTATCATTTTCTTAGCTGTGTCAGTCATTTTAGCTGAGTCCATTTTAGCTGAGTCCATTTTAGTTGAATCAGCACCTGCTGAACCTTTACCTTTGCAAGCTGCGAAAGAAACAGCGATAACTAAGGCTAAAGCGCCCATTTTGAAAGAATTTTTCATGTTAATTTTTTTAAGTGATTAATAGTTTTGCTCTTAATACCAAAAACGACAAAAGGTAACCCATAAGCTTAAAATAAAACTTACAGGCCACCTTTTGCCTTAAAAATTAACAGAAAAACTAAAAATTACTTTTTAACTACTACTGTATCTTTTTTAACTACTGTGTCTTTTTTTGCAGTGTCAACTTTAACAGTTGAATCTTTTTTCACAGTTGAATCAACTTTAACAGTTGAATCAGTACCGTTAGCAGAACCTTTACCTTTGCAAGCCGCGAAAGAAACAGCGATAACTAAGGCTAAAGCGCCCATTTTGAAAGAATTTTTCATCGTTTATA